>Ga0233436_1001125_pt1 | contig 24039 bp, 16 predicted proteins | sample SI_122_August201_2_FD_182723 | JGI IMG/M metagenome (GOLD analysis project Ga0233436, IMG submission 182723) | Seawater microbial communities from Saanich Inlet, British Columbia, Canada - SI_122_August2016_150_MG | ecosystem: Environmental > Aquatic > Marine > Inlet | place: Canada: British... | reverse complement strand
GTGGATGCTAGAATAGTTGCATTGGATACATTCAACGTGGAATTCAATGTTGTTCCTTGATCAACTTCCAATGTCGAATCCATTGTGGTTGCTCCGCCTACAGAAAGAGCACTATTCAAAGATGCATTGTTTTGAACTTCCAATGTGGATGCTAGAATAGTTGCATTGGATACATTCAACGTGGAATTCAATGTTGTTCCTTGATCAACTTCCAATGTCGAATCCATTGTGGTTGCTCCACCCACAGAAAGAGCAGTATTCAATGATACGTCATTTTCGACAATCAAATTAGATGCCAATGTAGATGTTCCAACCACATTCAATGTTGCATTAAAATATGCATCTCCTCCTACTACTAACACAGCATTCATAGAGACATCACCATTAACAATCAAGTTGGATGATAGTGTTGTTCCCAAATCCACTTGTAAAGTGGAATCCATAGTGGTCGCTCCACCCACTGAAAGGGCATTATTGAGCGATGCGTCATTTTGAACTTCCAAAGTGGATGCTAGTGTAGTTGCGTTGGTAACATCTAATGTGGAACTTAGTGTAGTTGCGTTGGTAACATCTAATGTGGAACTTAGTGTAGTTGCGTTGGTAACATCTAATGTGGAACTTAGTGTAGTTGCGTTGGTTACATCCAGGGTGGAACTTAGTGTAGTTGCGTTGGTTACATCCAGGGTGGAATTTAATGCGGTATTTCCATTGAACGACGCGTCCCCACTTACATATAAATTTCCATTCAGTGACATATCATTAGTAATGATGATTTCATAGTTGTTTACTGTTGTATTAATAGTGGTGGTTTCCTTTGTTTGGAACACCGCCAGATTTCCATCAATCGTAAAATCTCCACGAATGGATGCGGCTCCCTCAACAACCATATTTCCAGATACATCTAGATTTTGATTAATCTTTGTGTTACCGCCTACATTCAAGTTGGTATTCATAGAAACATCCTCTGTTACCCACATAGTACCAGAAACGTCGAAATGGGTTGTTGCATTTTTACTTGGTTTACCAATAGCAACCTTGTTATCTACCACAGATAACATTTGTTGCACTTCTGCTTCATTGCTCATTTGAACCTCTAATCCTCCTCCACTCAACGATAATGAACCGGTGTCTTCTGTCGACGCACTAATGAAATTGATGGTATTACTACTAATATACAATCCTGCGAAAGGTTTTGATTCACTTCCTAGAGAATATGCGTTTTCGGCATCTGGTATAATGTCGCCTGATATGATTGTAGTTCCTGAGATAAATACATTACCATTGAAAGAACTGTCGTTGTTCACTTCAAATGTCGCATTCAAAGTTGTTGCTCCACCCACCGACAACGCAGTATTTAATGAAGCGTCGTTCTGAACTTCTAATGTGGATGCTAATATGGTCGCACTAGTAACGTCTAATGTAGATGAAAGAGTGGTTGATTTGGTCACATCTAGTGTAGATGAAAGAGTGGTTGATTTGGTCACATCTAGTGTAGATGAAAGAGTAGTTGCGTTGGTTACATCCAATGTAGAACCTAATGTGGTTGCGTTGGTTACATCCAATGTAGAACCTAATGTGGTTGCGTTGGTTACATCCAATGTAGAACCTAATGTGGTTGCGTTGGTTACATCCAATGTGGAGTTCATAGATGCCGTATCAGTTACAGTCAATGTGGAATTCAATGTTGTAGCGCGGTCAACCTCTAGTGTAGAATCCATTGTTGTTGCTCCACCTACCGAAAGGGTGGTGTTTAAAGATGCATCATTTCGGACTTCCAATGTAGAATTCATTGTGGTTCCTAGGACTACTTCCAATGTGGAATTCATAGTAGCCGCTTCGGTCACTCCTAATGTGGAAGAAATAGTGGTTGCATTAGTAACATCTAACGTGGATGCTAATGTTGTTGCTTTTGTCACGTTCAATGTAGAATTCATTGTGGTTCCTAGGGCTACTTCTAATGTGGAATTCATCGTGGTTGCACCACCAACCGATAGATCAATATTCAAGGAGGCGTCATTTTGAACTTCTAAAGTGGATGCTAATGTTGTTGCGTTAGACACAACCAACGTGGAATTCATGGTAGCAGCACTAGTAACTCCTAATGTGGAAGAAAGGGTAGTTGCTCTCGCGACATCTAATGTTGAATTCATGGTTGTTCCTAGGTTCACTTCAAACGTGGAATCCATAGTTGTTGCTCCACCCACTGATAGGGCGGTGTTTAATGAAACATCATTTTGAACTTCCAATGTAGAGAACAGAATGGTTGCATTCGTCACGTCCAATGTAGAGGACAAAGTTGTTGAGTTGGTTACAGCAAGAGTAGATGACAGGGTTGTTGCGTCAGTTACATCCAACGTTGATGACAGGGTTGTTGCTTTAGCAACTCCAAGAGTGGATGACAGGGTTGTTGCGTCAGTTACATCCAACGTTGATGACAGGGTTGTTGCTTTAGCAACTCCAAGAGTGGATGATAAAGTAGTAGTATTGGTTACATCCAAATTGGAATCTAGTGTGGTTGATCCACCCACCGAAAGAGCACTATTCAAAGATGCATCATTTTGAACTTCCAAAGTGGATACTAATGTGGTTGCTTTGGACACATTCAGAGTAGAGTTCAATGTTGTTCCAAGGTCAACTTCCAAAGTGGAGTCAAGAGTGGTTGCTCCGCCCACCGACAGGAGTGCGTTGAGAGATGTGTCTTGTTGGACTTCCAATGTGGATACTAATGTGGTTGCTTTGGATACATTCAACGTTGATAATAGAGTCGTTGACCCGCCGATTTGAAGACTATTATTCATTGATACATCACTACCCAAAGTAATAGTGCTATCTTTCGCGAATATTTCATTTATTTTCAACTCTTTACTGATTTGCACATTACCAGATACATCAAAGTTCGCTTCAGCAAAAGAAATATCCTTGTTTATGACTACTTGTTCATTAATCATATTGACTGGGGTCACATCTAGACCAACCGACGCACCTACTGAATCAGTAGTTTCTGTTTGCACAGCACCATTATTAATTGATAATTTGGTTTTGTTTCCATTATCACCAATAAAGTTAATAGAACCCGTACTGACATATAAATCGCGGAATGGGTATTCGACACTTCCAATATCATAAGTCAAAGCACTTGTTGGAACAATTCCTCCAGATACAGTGATTACATTATTTACAAAAATACCATTATTAAACGACGCATCACCATTTACATTCAAACTGCCATTCAAAGAAACATCGCCGTTCATGATCACCGCGTTGTTTGTAGTTACTAGGTTATCAAATGTTGCATTGTTGTTCACTAACAAATTACCTTCTATGTATGCGTTTCCATTCAGAGACGCGTCGTTTCCTACAAATAATTTTGCATTCAGGGATAAATCCACGTCTGGATCGATTTCTAGGTAACCAGAAATAGCATCAGACGGGATAGAATTTATAGGATATTGTGCGTAAAAATTACCACATACATCTACATTATTATTGAATGATACATCTCCCACAAATACAGTGTCTCCATTTACAGTTAATGTAGAAAACATCTCAACATGACCACCTAGACGCGTTAGGTCATTTACAGAAAGGTCCGCAGTAATATTTAAACTTCCGTCTACCGTTCCTGCGCTCATTTGTCCAGGAGGACCAATCTCACCAGTATAACCTGTATAACCCGTGTAACCTGTATAACCCGTGTAACCTGTATAACCCGTGTAACCCGTGGGACCCGTATGACCAGTGTAACCAGTGTAACCCGTGTAACCTGTAGAGCCTGTAGAGCCTGTAGAGCCTGTAGGACCCGTATAACCGGTATAACCTGTATAACCAGTATGGCCTGTAGGACCTGTAGGACCTGTCATACCTGTATAACCCGTATAACCTGTATAACCCGTATAACCCGTATAACCCGTATAACCCGTATAACCCGTATAACCCGTATAACCCGTATAACCCGTATAACCCGTATAACCCGTATAACCCGTGGGACCAGTCTGTCCTGTAGGACCTGTATGACCGGTATATCCAGTATAACCGGTGGGACCAGTCTGTCCTGTAGGACCTGTATGACCTGTAGGACCTGTATGACCTGTAGGACCTGTATGTCCGGTATATCCTGTATGTCCGGTATATCCTGTATGTCCGGTATATCCTGTATGTCCGGTATATCCTGTATGTCCGGTATATCCTGTATGTCCTGTATATCCTGTATAACCGGTGTAACCGGTGTAACCGGTAGGTCCTGTTGGACCAGTCATACCTGTATAACCTGTATACCCTGTATAACCTGTATACCCTGTATAACCTGTATACCCCGTTGGACCAGTCATACCTGTATAACCTGTATAACCTGTATAACCTGTGTACCCAGTAGGTCCTGTATAACCTGTGTATCCAGTATAGCCTGTGTATCCCGTGTATCCCGTGTATCCTGTTACACCGGTATAACCTGTGTAGCCAGTATAGCCTGTGTATCCCGTGTATCCAGTGTAGCCGGTTACACCGGTATAACCTGTGTAGCCAGTATAGCCAGTATAGCCAGTATAGCCAGTATAGCCAGTATAGCCAGTATAGCCAGTGTCACCTTGCATTCCAACTGGACCCATGAGACCAGTATAACCTGTAGGTCCGGTGTGGCCTTGTGGACCAGTATACCCAGTGTATCCTGTATACCCAGTGTATCCTGTATACCCAGTCGGACCGGTATTACCTGTCGGACCTGCGGGACCAAGATTACCGGTAGGACCCGTATACCCAGTATAACCAGTATAACCAATCGGACCCATTGTTCCTGTTGGTCCAGTCATACCAGTATAACCAGTCATACCAGTATAACCAGTAGGACCTGTTTGACCGGTATACCCTGTCACACCTTGAGGTCCCACAACTCCGGGTGTTAAAAACCATAATGCGGCGCTTACCAATCCGCCTCCACTACCATCTGTGCATTTAATATTGATATAATCGCCTACTGCAATGTTCAAACTTAAATCAGCCAACGAACCAGATAAATCAATGCCGGCCAATTGAATACCACTATATGCGTTATTTTTCCACACCTGAATAATGCCACTTACATCTGGTGTTTCGGATGATTGAACACCTAGATAGTTCAAACTGCAGTCTACGCCCATTTGAATACCATAACTACCAGAGTTTGTGTTGCCGCTTCCATATGAAAAAGAAAATCCACTTCCCCCACTTGGGTCAAATCCAACACTTTCAGCGAATATAGAAATGACTCCACCGTCTGTTGGACCAGTTGGACCGGTAACGCCGGTTGGACCGGTGTGCCCAATTGGACCAATCTCACCTGTAGGACCAGTTGGTCCTGTTCCTAAAACTATAGTACAATCACAATCACCCGTTACAGGCACATTATACCAACTTGGTGATAGAGGGTCTCCCAGTTCATCAGTCTCACATGAACTCTTTAATTCTTTTAATTTTTTGATTGCGATGTAATCGCTGGAAGACATCTATATAGAATATGTACTGATAATAACACGTACACATTCTAAATTATCACGATTTAAATAAATAAAAAATCGAATATTTTTATTTATTTTATGCAGTCGACATATTATGTTTGATTTTGTTTCTTCCATTCCAAATAACCTATACTTTTTTCCAAATCAAATGACATACCCAAATGTGATTTGGCGATTTCATAACCTTTCCTTTCTTTTTCTGTAAGACTCTTCAGATAGGTCTGTTGTAGTTTCTCTTCGTTATCCATATTGTATATAAATTCATAATAACACATTCTATTTATTATGATTCAATTTTGTATTCTATTATATATGTTATTTAATTCCCGGGTAGAGGAGTCTGACCAATACTTGCTTGAGATGCGTCATTATTATCAATGCAACCCTTCTTCAGAGTAGACAAATATTGACTTTGAGGAATTGCCACGAAATCACTCTCGGGTTGGGTAATCACACAAGAACCATTGGCTAAGTCAATACGGGAACTCGTATAAACATCATTTGATGATGCGTCTATTTGAGCACAACAATCGATTTCCTTTTGAGCCACCTTGATAACATGCATGCCCTGGTCTCCGTTGTTTTGATTACTATCTGATTTTACATGATTATATTGTGATGAGCTCAATTTGTACTTCGTATCAATTAGCCCGCGAGTATTGATAGAACTTGATTTCACTACACTTGCGTCTTCGGTAGAGCAAGTGGTGGATTCTTTGATGATATTGGTAGTGTATGTTCCACCTTGACCACCGTGTCCTCTTGGAGTGGCTCCTTTATGAGGAGTACCAATAATGGTTCTTGATAGACTGGTTTGCCCTACGTACCCTTGGTTTCTGTGCGTTCCATTTAATGAAAATCCAGAAGAACGGTTCGCGCTCATATTATTGTATTTTGTTTGTGCTTTCCTTTTTAAAACAGCCAATGACATTATGCTATTTGCGTATATATATGTATGATTACATTTTTATCTGACTACGTAACAAACTAAATGTTCTTGGAAAAACCTAATAAAAAATATGAGATAACAATATAAGAATGGCTGATTTTGATTTAGATATTCAAAATTATAGTAACAATGATTTACTGAATTTTTTCCAATTAGACAAACAAACAGAATATGAACCGAGTGATATTGAACAAGTTGCATACACGATTCAACATAAATTTACTAGCAACCCCAGTATTAATAAAAAATTTTGTAGCGATTTCATTAAGTTCGTCGAGAACGCCAAACAGAAAATAGTGGAGTTCAAATGCAAAAAACAATTATCGCAGAAACCGACTTCTATACCGACAAATTATAAATTAGATCAAACTCAGGTCCCTTATACACCAGATGACCTAGCATCTCGCCATAATGAAATAGTTGAGCGCCCAGTTACGCAATACGTTCATTCCAGTCCCAGTGAATTTTTACCTGGTACTATGAACCCATTGAAAACCCGTGTTATATCAAAGTGTTTGAATATTGATACCAAATTTCGCGATAATTTTTATTATTCGACCAGTTCCGATTTTACTTTGCAATTGCCGACGAAGTTCAATAAAGTAGTCTCCATGAAATTATCTTCACTCGAATTTCCCGTGTCGTTTTATTCCATTTCCGAATCGTTTGGAAATAACTTTTTGTATATGCAAACTACTTATTATCCCATTTCTGATGATGGCGTAGACTTATCAGGGAATTTGTATACAAAAGAAACTGTGGTGACCATACCTGATGGAAACTACAATTCGGATGATTTAATTAGTAAATTAAATGACTTGATTTCTGCACGTGATGCGAATGGTTCATTGATCGATGCCAATGACCCGTTCGCTTATATTCAATTTTCATTGGATATTACCAGTAGTGGTTCCGGTACAGGAAAAGTCACGATTGCTCCTTCAGGTATAAATTCCGATGCAATCAGTACTATTACATTAGACTTTACCAAAAATAAGAACAAAGAGTCTGATAATACAGATGTAAGTTCTCGGTTTGGGTGGAATTTGGGGTTCACACAACGTAAATATCGAAACAAAAATACTTATACTGGTGATACGGTCATTGAACCCGCCACGACACGGTATCTATATTTAGCGGTTGACGATTTTCAAAACAATTCGAACAATCATTTTGTGAGTGTCTTTAAAAATTCGGTAATGAGTCCCAATATTCTGGCACGTATTTCTTTAAAAGCATCGTATTTCAGTCTGTTAATGGAAAATGATTTCAATCTCATATCCGAACCTCGCAATTATTTCGGACCCGTTGATATTCAGCGCTTACGTATACGAATTTACGATGAACGCGGAAATATTTTGAACATGAATAACGCCAATTTTTCGTTTTGTTTAGATCTTAAGATGTTATATGACCTGTAAAGCGATAAACATTCACTTATATTTTAGACTTGTAATATAAGTGAAACATATTATGTCGGATGTATCAAATACCTTAATTGATGTATCAAATGAAATACAATACGTAGACGGTATGATTATTACAGAAAATTTAATTGCGATTGATGCTACAGGTGGATTCACAATCGATATTAGTTTAGCTGATATCGATTTACTTACAGAAAACCCTATACGCGATTTCGATTTGACGGAAACTCTTCAATTAGAGTTTGATGTACGCATTTTCAACGAAAAAATTGGGTTAATCAAGGATGCTTCCAATATAACTATATTAGATAGTTCCTTCAATAGTGAACTCAACGTTTTCCCGAATGATAGTTTCACCCTTACATTTGAAGAATTTAAAGACAATCTTGATTCTTCACAAGTCATTTCGCTAGGTAAATTTGAGACTATTTACAGTGATTTTAAACAATATATTAATCATTGTTTTTATTATAATAATTTGTTTCCATCTTTATTGAAAAGTAGTGATGCAACCGATATTAGTAATGGAATATTTGACAGCGACCAATTCATCGAACTCATTAATGGACAATATGTAAATGAGGATGGAGAAACCGTCGATAACTTTTCAGGTTCAGTTAAGTTGGATAATATTAATATTTCCTTGAATTATATTCTACAAGCGGACCCATTTGAGAATCGCGTTGTTTCATCGGACCTTTCTTATTCAAGAAGTGATGGATTTATATCAGGTGACTTGATTTTAGTGAATCCAGGTATGATTATAGAATTGAAATTAATTGTTGATCAACAATCCTTTATTACCGACCCGTGTTATAATTTGTTTACATTATCTACAACTACGGAAGCACCTATCTTATTGCGATTGGAGAATTTATCGTAATATACACTGCGAATATTTCGGAATATATTGTAATTATATTGTAGTAATCATATGGCGGATTGTAGTTGTAATTGTTATCAATTATTTGTATTAGACGCCTCTGGCGGATTTACCATACAACAAAATCTAGCTGATGTGAGTTTAAATGAACAAAACCCCTTAGCGGTATATGACATTTCTTCTGCTATACAAATCCGTCTGGGTGTTCGTTCGTTGAATAGTGCGATTGGTGTTGAAAAAGACGATTCTAATACGACTGTGGTTGAAACCACCTACGATGCCAGCAGTGAATTATTTTCACCGAATAATTTGAATTATTCCACTACCGAATTGTTGGAATCTATTACGCAAGAAAGTATTTTGAATATTGGTAAAATGAGCACCTTATACAGTGATTTTAACTATACTGTTGAAAAATATTTTGGATTGCCTACTGGGTTTAGTGATTTATTCGCTGAAGAGCATGCACGAACATTGAACGATGGTATATTCGATATTAGTGGGTTATACAGTATTATGACCGGTAATAATTTTAATATTGCAGGCTCTTATGTTTCAGACTTATCTGGTTCATTTTCCATTGAAAATATGTCTGAAAAGTTACGTTATATGGTAGATACGGATATTTTCAATAATCGCAATTCAGCTGGTTATGGGGTTGCGGATGGTTTTGTTCAACATGATCTGATTTATCTAGCTGATGGCATTACGGTTACTCTACGGGTCGACATTGAAGAAGAGGTATATTCACCAAAGAATAACGTTGGCCCCGCAAATTTACAAGCAGTAGATTCAACTATTAATTATGTTGACGCTTCCAATAATGTTAAGAAAGTGACTACTTATTCCACTACGAATATTACACAATCATATACAGTTCCCATTTTATTTATATTAACTAGTGCGGATGTATTCAATCCAGAAGATTATGGATTAGTATGGACCGATGTTACTACCGGTATATTATCAAATCAAAAATGGTTAGCTGTGTCTATTTCGATTGATGGAAAATATCAAACCGCCATTGAAGAATTGGGCGATATTTATATTTCCTCCGACCACGGAACCACTTGGACGGTCACTACCAATATCGGAGAAGAAATATCCAATTCCGTTGCTATTTCTACATCTGGTCAATATCAAACTGCGAGTAATGGCAAAAATGTATACATATCGAGCGACTATGGCGCTACTTGGACCAGTGTTCTTTCTTACGGTAAAGCCGATTTCTTTGTTGCAATTTCTTTGAATGGGCAATACCAGACACTTATATCCGCGGGTGATGCTATGTACCGTTCGTCCGATTATGGATTAACTTGGACAGCATTTACAGATGAGAACCACGGATTGTATTACTCTATATTGGGTTTTCCTACCGGCGGAGTAACCATGTCATATGACGGTAAATATCAAACCATCGTATCTGAGAACATTTACTATTCATCTAATTATGGAGTCACATGGACAACTACCACAGATATTAATACCAATGACCAACGCGATTGGGACGATCATAATTGGATGGGTGTAGATATGTCTTCAGATGGACAATATCAATCTGCCGTGGAAGTAACCGGTGAAATCTATGTATCCAACGATTTTGGAGTGACTTGGTCAAAAATAGATGAAACCATCGTCACCGACAGACAATGGCAGGGAATCAGTATGTCTGCTAGCGGACAATATCAAACTGCTATCGCAAAAGGTGGCACCATTTATGTTTCTATCGATTATGGACTAACTTGGAAACAAAGTGAAGATATAAATGTACCAAATAGACAATGGCAAGCTGTTTCTGTATCTTCTAGTGGTGTTTATCAAACCGCAGCCGTATACAATGGTGCTTTATGGACATCCAATTTAGTTTAAATCTTTTCTTGTCTTATAATATATAATGCCTTATAAGACAAGAAAAGTAAGAAATAAACCTTGTTATAAAGTCTACAATGCGAAAACCAAAAAAGTCTTCGCAAAATGCACCACCAAAGAACAGGCTCAAAAACAAATGCGATTATTACGCGGAATCGAGAACAATAAAGGATTTGCCAAGCGCGTCAAACAAAGTCGTATTGCTGCCCGTAAAACCATGAAAAGGAAAGCAAATACTGTATAATTTTTAATTTTGTTTATTACACAATAAATAAAATATCTTCGGACATTTATTTCCAAGTCAGTCTTCCATCTTCATATTTTCTTTGTGTTCTTAAAATGATTAACTATTTTTCCATTCTTCATACTAAGTTATTTTTTTATCACATAGAGAACATTGTTCGATTTATTTTTTTATTTTATTTAATAAATTTGCATACATCATGAATATTATAGATACAAATAGTCTCTAAATTATCTGTATATGCCTATTATCCGTTCGAAAACTCTTGATATAATGACCCACACGTAGAATTCTCGAATTCTGCCGAGTAAATCACCTGGTTTGGTTGCGTATGTTGAGAACCTGGATAATTAAATACCCAATTTAAATATCCCTTTGATGAGGTTCTCATACAATCATATATATCCCCCTCGAATTGTGCATAAGAACCACGATTGATAGTGGCATTTTGTGGAAAAATGTTCAATGGTTCATTCCCATACCCACCTAGGCGATTCGCGATAATATGTCCAGCATCGCACGATTGTTCGCCGTCATCTTCTAACATTCTGGAATATTTTTGAGTACATGAAGTGGTTTCTGTGCCATGGTCTAAAGATTCTGGCGTTAGCACCCCTTTTGCCGAAACCACCACGGGGATATTATTATGGGATTCATATACATACGTCATTTGCACTCCACCATTGCCCATCACAATCTCATTTTCGCCTACTTGAGGACATGGAACGGTAGTACATACACAAGGAGATTCTTGTAGAAGAGAACTTCCAGAAAAAAAGAAAGAAATAATATATAAGGTTCTCAACCACATATATTATATAACCCGACAAATAAAAAAATTATGTATTGAGTAATACAAGATAACACATATACACTACACCCAACATTACTAGAACATAACTTATAAAAAATATAGCTATAACTGGCATCAACCAAACCATGATATTGTAGTATATAGTTGTTTATTTTTTATATTTGTCTTTTTTAATCTTTTCTAGGGTTCTCTTGATTATCTGGTTTCGATGCTTGGTTTATTTGTAGACGTTTTTCGATGAGTTCTTCTTGCATACGAATGTGTTTTGGACTGTATTTTCCATATATATCAGCGTTTCTGTGTGCCTTGTCCTTCTTCGTTTTGCGCTTGTATTCACCGTCCCCCTTCATGTTCGTATTTTATATAGAATACGAATATATTTGTTTATCAATTTTTACATACAAACACCTCCTTTATGAAACTTCGGATGATTTTATCGCGAAATTGCTTGGATTCTTGTTCTCCAAATCCTCCTAATATTGCATCCGATAATTTCATAAATTCTCGGTTCTCAAAAGAATCCATTTCTGTATAATTTGGGTTCTCGGCCGTCCAAATACGCATTGTCTTACAATTTTTGTTCGCAACACGATTCACCAGTTCTCGTAATTTATCTTTTGAGTTCACCTCCTTTGACCATTCATCATTCTCCTTGATATACAATGTTTCACGTTTCAAATCGGTACAATGTAGGGGGCGTTTATAAGTATCCAGTTCTCGTAGTTTATTTACAAATATACGTGAAATGCCGTCTACAAATCCCAACCGGCCAGTTTCGGTTAAGTCTTCTATATCGAGGGTCATGTTCTCCATAAATTCGGACATATTAATTGCGTCTTTACATTGTTCATTCAAGAAAAAATTCAGATTAAACTTGTTGTTCTGTGTATTATTGATGACTTTTCCCTCTTTTACAACCTCCAATAAATGTTTTTGTAAATCTTGGTTCTCTTGTTGTTGTTCTATAAGGAGCTCCTTGAATTCTTTGTTACTTGTAATCAGTGTTTGATTTTGTTTCAGCAGTTCCACAAATAGGTTTTTGTCGAGTGGTATGTCAGATTGTTCATCTATCACATTATCGCTATATTGACTGCATCTTTGTTTGTGGTGCCATAATCCCATACGAGATTTGTATTGCTTTTCACAAAGATCGCAAATATAATTTTCGTTTTGAGGAGCAACTTTAGCAACTTTTTCTGTAAGATTTGTAAGATTTATGTGTTTTGCAGTGGATAAATGTTTCTTGAAACTACTTGATTTGCTCGTAGTATAGTGACAATCTTCGCAATAAAATTTCGGAGCAACTTTTAGGCAACTTTTTTGTAACATTTGTAATATAAATATGTTACAAAAAAGTTGCCTAAACTGTTTTTCGCCAAAATAATAAAAAAAAAGTATGCAGTCAAATATTTTAAAGAAAAATCAGAATCATAGCATTATGCTTTGAACGTGTTTTTAAAACTTTGGAATTCGGAAACTATTTTGGAAAAATGAAAAATGGACATTTTAAAAATGTCCAAAAGTGAAAAAATCTACAGAGAGTTGGAATCAGAAAACATACACCCTTTTATACCCTCTTACCATAAAATGAAAAATATACATCATTTCGTATTATTGCAAGGCATTTATCATCATATTTATTATACAAACATATTTCTAACCATTCGAAAGACGTATTTTTCAGTCATATCGGCGTCTTTCTGCTTCTTTTCTGTTACTTTATCGACCCGAGCTTGTTCACGAAGAATGGCGCGAAGCGCCTTTTCCTGGTCTTGTTGCGCCTTCTTGGTTGCACGCTCTTCTTTCAATCGTTGCTTGTCCTCTTTTTCTTGAAGTTTTCTCGTCTTTGCTTCTTCGCGAACCAACTTTCGTTGTTCTTTTGCGTGTTGTTCTCTTATTTTCGCTTCTTTGCCCCTCAAATCTAATGTATAGAGGTATTCTTTACACATATTGTGTCTTTCTTGTTCCTCTCGTATTTTTTCTCGGTTTCTCGCGTAATACGATTTTCTGTTCTTGTCAATTTCTATGTCTTCGGGAGTTCGCTTACTTAACAATTTGTCTACTTCAGATGGAAAATACTTTTTTGACAATATATACAATGCTTTTAAGAACTTAACTGAACTCAACTTGATTTCGTAATCTAGCTCGCTAATAAAAGATGCACATTGGTCAAAATCGTTCAACAATTCAAATATTCTATTAGATATGGAGTAATGATAATCTCCCAATGCGCGAGCATATCGCAGTTTGGTTCGTTCGTTTGTATAGATTGGTTTAATCGGTGGCGCCAATGCTTTAAAGCGGGCAATCATACTCTTTTCAAGAGGTGTAATACACGGTTTCAGTCGACCATCTAAGTCAATCACCGTGGGTGCGTTGGATTCTGCGTTTTTCAATGCTTTCATCAATGGTTTATAAATATTGGTCTCATACATGTTTGCTACAACATTGCCTGGTAATTCACAACGAATGTGATAAGTTTGGGTTTTATAGTCACCCAAACTATCGCGAATACTATGAGTAATTCGGGTCTTTAATTTTTTTAATCCATGAATCAAAGCGCGCATAGAAGGTTCTTTCAAACATACCTTCACATATTGGTTTTGTATTGTCTTGTTTACACTCGCATATACGCTCGGTTTGTTTCGCAACAACAAGAGTTGCGTTTCGGGGTCAAGTCGGTCTTTGATTTCACGAACTAGTTCGAGAGGAAGGTCTTGAACGCGTTCAAGGAGGGTCTTTGTTGTCGTCATTTTGATTTACTGTTGAAATATTCACTGAAAATATATAAATTCGCCAGTTCCAGTTCAATTTTCTATATGTGATGTTCTCCAATACCTGAATTGGGAGGGTAAAACATAAATGAATACCATATAAATAGTAATCTATTGTTATTATATAACGAAGTTATAACTTATCTATACAAAAATGCATCCATTAAGCGAAGAGCAACAACATATATTGGAATTGGTAGTACAAGGAAAAAACGTGATTGTGGATGCGGTAGCGGGGACAGGAAAAACCACACTGGTATTGGGAATCGCTGCCGCAATGAAAGACCAAAAAATACTACAAGTAACCTACAACGCTGCGTTAAGAAAAGATGTACAACAACGGGTGAGTGAAGAAGAATTGCCCAATTTACAAGTCCATACGTACCATAGTTTGGCAAAACAACATTATTTAGATGTGGGGTATACAGATAAGGAAATCCGAAAGGCATTGATGAACCACGTGGAACCACATAACAAAATCCGCACTATAGATGTGTTGGTGGTAGACGAATGTCAGGACATGACCCATTTGTATTTTCAACTTTTATTAAAATATTTGTATGACATGAAGAAACGAGTTCAATTAATCGTATTGGGGGACTATAAACAAGGTTTATATGAATTCAAGGGAGCAGATACACGGTTTTTAACGATGGCGAAGGAATTTTGGAAACATTCGGGGTTTTTACGAACTCCTGAAATAGAAATGGTGACTATGAAAATGTCGTTTCGCATTACGAATCAAATACGCGAGTTTGTGAATAATGTCATGTTGGGAGAACCTCGTATGAATGCTTGTCGGGATGGAATGAATGTATTTTATATTCGTCGTGACCCTCGAAATATGCTCAATATAATTCACTATCAGATTAAAAGACTCTTGCAAGAGGGTGCTTTTCCGTCGGATTTCTTCATTTTGGCATCGTCTATTAAAGCAACGAGTATGAATGTATGTAAATTAGAGAATATGTTGGTGGAAATGGGGTTGCCGTGTCATGTTCCCATTATGAAAGACGAGAAACTAGATGAACGAGTCATTGACGGAAAAATCGTGTTTTCTACATTTCATTCTTCCAAAGGTCGTCAACGCAAATATGTATTTGTCGCGGGGTTCGATAACAACTATTTCCGTTTTTTTGATAGAAGTGCAGATAAAGAAGAATGTCCAAATACATTGTATGTTGCAGCAACAAGGGCAACGGAAGGCCTTTTTGTTTTAGAAGGACAAGATGACGAATACAGTCGTCCATTGGATTTTTTGAAAATGGACCATTTTGATATCAAAAAACAAGAATATATCGATTTCAAGGGACATCCTCAAGCTCAGTTTTTAGTAAAAGACGACGACGATACTACAAAAGATGTCAGAAATGTTACCGCAACAGAGCTGACCAAGTTCATCTCTGAAGAAGTGATGGATGTGATTTCACCGATGATCGACAACATGTTTGTTCGTGAAGAAACCAACTTCGATGAACTGGATATTCCTACTATTTTCCAAACCAAGAATGGATTGTACGAAGAAGTGAGCGATTTAAATGGTATTGCGATTCCTTCTATGTATTACGACTATTTAAATGAAATGCATGGAGGCAAAAATGAAGGGCGTTCTATCAAACAAGGTCAACTCTTATTAAATCGTATTATGGAAGATATGCAAGAAAAGAAGCACGTTCCAGAACTGTTACGTAAAATCATTGTGGATTTACCGAGTGAGATTACCAAGATAGAAGACTATTTGTATATTTGTAATGTAAGTATTGCACTGAATGAGAATTTGTTGTTCAAACTGAAACAAATTGAACGCGACGAATATACTTGGTTAGACGGTACTATGGTAAACAGTTGTAAACAGCGTTTAAATGAAGTATTAAAAGACGAATTATCCGACTATGCGCCTCAAGCAGAAGTCGCGATTGTGAATAATGATATGATCAAAGTCAATGCGAAAATAGATGACATTTTACAGCAACATTTGGAACAATACGACCGCCGTATTCGCTTTGGCGTGCGTGTGGATTTGATTACACGAGATACGTTATGGGAACTGAAATGCACGACCGAAACGGTGATAGAGCATTATGTGCAATTGGTGTTGTATGCTTGGTTGTGGCGCCTACGATACGAAGATGGCGACGATGACGAAAAAAACAAACAATTTCGTTTGTTTAATATCAAAACTGGGGAAATATTCCGGTTAGATGCGACCACGGAAGAAATGGGAAATGTAGTGGTCGAAATATTGAAAGGGAAATACATAGAAACCCTTCCGAAAAGCGACGATGAATTTTTGGAGAAATGTATGAATGAAGTGGAACAATACAACATGCGAGCAGAGGATGTTTCTACGATGAGCCAAGACATGACTACCTTATTTTCGATGATTGAGTGATTTGTCGGTGAAGATGACATGTTTGAGGATTCTGACAAAGTTTCCCATTTTTGAGTTGGGTGCCACATACATATACATAACACCCATTCCCTGTTCTCTTTTTGTTGGCGTTCCACGCCTTGCTTGCTCCATCGAAATCGATGACTACTTCTTGACTTCTGGTGAACATATTGATAATAACAATGTTTGATTGTTATTATGATTGTAGGTATTCTTTATTTCAATTTTCCGACGAATTGCGTTTACTTTTTACTTTTTTGTGTTTTTGTTTTTTCGGGTCGTGCGTTTTTTGGAAGGTTTCTTTCCCTTGGATTTCTTGGTTTTACGTTTTCCACCTAAGAAAGCACTGATTTCTCTACCGAATCCAGATGGAAGTTGCGTTTTACCCTTGCCGGGATTTACCGCAACCACGCCAGCCATTTTGTGTTCTTGTTGAATTTTATCAAATTTTTTTACTAGATTGTCTTTCTCTGCGTCTTCTCTTTTGTATCCCTGTTTCATAGCTGTACTCAATAATACGTCCACCATTTTGAGGTCGCCCTTGTGGGAGGCCTGGGATATGGGAGTATAGCCATCATTATCGGCCTTGTTCATATCTGCTCCCGCTGCTATGAGGGCCTGCACTATCTCGAGGTGGCCCTCGTAGGAGGCCTCGGAGATAGGAGTCCAGCCATCGTTATCGGCCTTGTTCACATCTGCCCCCGCTGCTGCTATGATGGCCTGCACTATTTCGAGATGGCCAAAGGAGGAGGCGTAGGATATGGGAGTAGAGCCACCGTTATTAGCCTTGTTCACGTCTGCCCCCGCTGCTATCAGGGCCTGCACTACCTTGAGGTGGCCCTCGAAGGAGGCCCGCCATACGGGAGTAGTGCCATCGTTACTGGCCTTGTTCACATCTGCCTTAGCTGCTATGAGGGCTAGCACTACCTTGAGGTTGCCCTCCTCGGAGGCCCAGTGTATGGGAGTCCTGCCATCGTTATCGGTCTCGTCCACATCTGCCCCCTCTGAGAGCAGCTTATTCACATGTTCGATATCCCCATCAATGGCCGCTTTTATCAAGCCTTGGTGGCCTCCGCGCTGTTTCTTAGTGGACCGCGCATGTCTCCTAAACGTTTGTTTCTGTGTGTTTCTATCACGTCCTTTTTGTTTTTGCGATATTTTTAAATGATTCATTTGAATACGATTATATATATATATATGTATAAAATAGTTACCCTTCTACGATGTTAAATGCTGCCAGTTTTGCGCGCAGACTAGACGATGCATTAATGAGCGACGATTTCTTGGTTTTCAAGTCCAGACTGTATTGTTGGATACATTGTATATTTTCATCATTCGACAAAGCGATACTCACACCGTATTCCGCCATATTGTTCCAGTTATCGATGGTATCTACTGATTTCTGGATAATTTCCTTTTCTTCGGCCGACAATGCCGCTTCGTTCAACGAGGGGTCAGTCGGGTTCACGAAATGGTCGATATACTGAACCGCACAGTTAATTTCGTCCATGACTCCATCAAGGACAACTTTGGTATCAAACGCAGATTTGGGTAGTTGAATCGCACTGGTGGAAAAAACCGTCTGTTTGAAACGACCAAATGTCTCGGATAGATTGACGATGCGCTTTAATGCAAATACAACACTGGTTAAAAAAGTGACATCGGTGATGACGCTGACGTTGTTTAGTTTGAGAATAAACCCTTCAAACAAACTACTCAAATCATCGGCCGCCTCTGCGAATTCATTGAACCCATCAATATTCACGTCCAATTCAATCTGCTTCGTCTCATTCGCAATGCGACCGGCAGCCTCAAACAAGGAGTTATAATCTTCAATAGAACCTTTTCCGTGGAAATCGGAACACTGTAGTTGCGAAGCGTAATCTTTGATTTCTTCAAACAATGCGTTTGTTTGTGAGGGGTTACCGGATAGGTCCACGCCAGATAAATCGTTATAGGTTTCAATCGTTTCATTCAAATCTTGATGAATATGTGGGTCATATAACTCGGGTTCGGTAGTATCAAACGTCGTTTTTTTGAGGTCGTCACCATCTTCGTCTTTGCCTTCGGCGTGTTCGATTTCATATCCAGTGCCGGTAATGGTGGTACTGGACAAATCAGATACAATCTCAGGAGAAGTATAAGTAACTCCACTGATATCGTAGGTAGTTACACCACTTATGTCGGTAACATTTACATTTCCGTTAATAACGGTGTTTCCAGTGGTCTCGCTATCACTGTCAATATCGCTGTGAGGCATTTTTATTATAGAAAATATCTATAATATAATAAATGCCAAATAAATAAATACCTAAAATAATCAAGGCATACTCGCAGTGAGTATAATCGATTGAGTAGAATTTCGTATCTGTAGTAGTGAAACTACAGGGTAAGGTGTTATATACGAGGTTTCTATTTTTCTTTTGTCGAGAAACAAATTGTAATAATATTGTACAATGACTTCTTGCATAAAATCGAATTTCAATATACTAATATATTAATCCAAACATGATACATACTGTACCTAGTACTACACATATGATGATTAACACATCACTCATACCAAAGTAAGACGGTTACACTATATATTATTATTATATAATATATAACTATAAAACTATAAACTAACACCCAAAACTATAAACTAACACCCAAAACTATAAAATAACACCCAAAACTATAAAATAACACCTAAAAATACTACCGAACACCTAAAAATACTACCGAACACCTAAAAATACTACCGAACACCTAAAAATACTACCGAACACCTAAAAATACTACCGAACACCTAAAAATACTACCGAACACCTAACGAATCATATTCGGTTTCATATTCTCTATATCTTCACTCTTCTTGTTGAAATTGGGATGTTTACGCAAACACCCGCGCTTGTGAGCAGCCAACGCTTTCAAATTGTTAGCGCTGTAATTTTTACATACATCACATTTCAGACCGCACGTTGCGACTGGCGCTGAAAATTTGGTAGACAAATATTTATCCAGGCAAGGGAATTTAATTTCGTCCATCTGACTAATCACCTTCTTTTGGTTTTCTTTCAACATATCAACTACCGCCGTTTTCTGCGAAATGAATAGTTGATATTCGTTGTTGATTTTTTCAAGAAGGTCTTGTGTGACGTGAACTCCTGTGGTGTTCACATTGGCTACTTCATTCATACGAGAAATAAACCCGTCCACAATATGGATGGCCATTTGTAGTTTCTCCTCGTTTTTCGCGAAATTGTGGATATACACAATGATATTATTATTATGAATGTCAATGTGAAAATCTTTCTTACCTGAAAATCCAGACTGACTGGATAGAAGAATGCCATTGCAGTTTTGTTCACTTAGACACGCAAGCATTTCGGTAATTTGTTCGCTATTCACATTTTCGTCTTGAGAAACGAGTTGAAAAAATGTAGTTGGTTTTCGGAAACGTTTCATGAGCACTGTTTGTTTATCTTCGTCGCAAGATAAGTTACGAATATCAGCAGTATTGTAAAGTTTGGTGAGTTTCTTTGATAATGCGTCATCGCAGCAAATATGCTCTGGTAACCGATACAGCATATTCGATATCTCTTTTAACATCGTACGAGATTCGTCGTCCAAATATGTCTCCTTTTTAATGGAAGAAATACTTTGTTGTAATCTGTCTTCCGAAGACGACAAGAAAGAATAAATCGGTTGTTGGGCATTTTGTAGCAACATAGATGACTTCATTTCAAAGTTGTTAATATATTCTTTGATAGTATCCATATGACTCGTATTCGGTTTATCGGAATCATTCAACTCTTTCAACAAGGTCTTGAGTTCGTTCATATTCTTCTCTATTAACTCTTGTTGATGATTTTGAACAAGGTCAGAACACAAAGCGCTCTGTATGTTCTGCATAATCATATTGTTTTCTGAGTCAGGATTGTTCTGATCCTTATTCACTAATTTCAAAAACTCGATTATCGCCAAATTTACCTTTTCCACGTCAAACTGTGGATTTTCATTGTAGAATCCACATATAGCAGGGTGACTGATTTTTAATACAGACATTATATATTATGTAATAGACTATATTCTATCTATAATTACGCAGTTGTATTTATATTGTCTTATAATTATAATTAGTCATGTCATTGAATTATCTTGTTTGGTGGTTACGTCTTCTTCAACTTCAACTAGAAAATTCACTGATTTCGGATAATTGGTCAACTTGGGTGGAACTTACTGATCGCGGGGAAGTCAAATATTCATATTTCGCAGTTTTCAAAAACCCAATTTGTTTGTTTTTATTGATTAACTCTCTGTTCAGTAATGCGTTTTGTGTTTTCAACATTTCCACAATATTTGAAGAATCCTGTTTGGGGGCGGCGCAACGACAAGAAATAAATTCAGAAGGCGCTTTTTCACTGTATGCTTTTTCACTGTGTGCTTCATTCATTACATCGACCAACTGATTATAGTGATACTTCAGAGCATCATTTTCTCGTTTTACGTTGTAATATTGCTGGGCAGTATACATTGTATAAAATAGTGAGTTAATTATTATTTTCCAAAAATAATAATGATGGATACTAAAGCGGAGTGGTGTTGTATAGAAAAAATACAACTTTATTTACATGGGGTAATTTGCGATTTTGTAAAAAGTTTGTAAACAGAATTTTTCACAAAATGGGTAGTAGTAATTGAACGCATCACAAACGAGTACAACTGTATTTACAACGATTATGTTTGTATTCACAGCATATATGGTAATACTTTTAGAGAAAAGTAATTAAAAAAATAGCATAGATAAATATATTCGTTTATCATATAGTATGTCTTCAACTACGACAACTTCGAATGGTGTGCCATTTCAACAATGGCAAAACTTTTTCCCTAACGGTGCTGGTGGTGCTGGTGGTGCTGCCGGTGCTGGTGGCGATATGCCCTATGCTTATATGCCCTATGGTGATACCAAGGTGCAAGACTCAGTTATCAACGCTGAGCGTAATTTGACCAAGGAGGTCACCCAGTCTACATTGGGTCTTCGCGATGCTATCGAGCGCGGAAATCTTCAAATTGTCGGCGATGTCGAGAGAACCGCTGGTCAAGCTCAGACCACTATGGAGCGCGTTGGCGCTAACGGAGCCGCTACTACTGAGCGTGCTAATGGACAGGTCATGGGATCTGTTGAGAGAAACGGTGGAACTATTATGACCGCTATCGAGAAGGTTGCTGGTGAAAACCGTTTAACTACTGCTGTATCTTCTGCTGCTGGTCGTCAGGCCTCTGCTGATAGTGCTCGTGATTTGGCTCTTGCGATTGAGCGCAACGGCGCCAACACGGTTGATGCTTCTAAGGACGCCCAGATAGCCCTTTTGGGCTCTATCGAACGCAACGCGGGCGAGGGACGTGTGACCACCGTGGCCGCACAAGGTTTTTTGGATGATAAAATAGGTCATATGCGTCACACTGTGATTAACAGAATCAATGATAGCACAAATGAGTTGGTTCAGGTAAATACCAATAATGCTAATGTTGTCACTAAGGCAGTTCACGATAGTGCAGTGGAAACCCGTGGTGTATTAGGTAGCGGATTTGGTAGTCTATCTGGCGAGATCGCGGATATAAAGGTGAGAAGCGGAGACCAATATTCTGCTCTTATGCTAGAACAACAGAAGATGGGACAATTCCTTTCTTCCAAGAGCGACAACCAGTTCGCTATGACCCAGTTGGAGATGCAGAAATGCAAGGCTGACTTGTCTTCTCAGTCCGCCCAGCAGTTCGCTATGAACCAGCTGGAGAACCAGAAATTGGGTTCTTCTATCTCGGCCCAGCTTGCTGAGGCCAAATACGACGCTCTTAAGAATACCCAGGATCTCGGCAACAAGATCGATAAATGCTGCTGCGAACTCAAGGAGAAGAATGACCGTCTTGAGCGTGAGGGTCTTCGTGATGAACTTATTAAGGCAAACAGCGATAACAACCTTCTTAAGACTCCTTACGCCCTTGGTTCTGGTATCTTAGGTGGACCTGGATACGGTGGAATTGGACCTGGTTTCGGTCCTGGTTTCGGTCCTGGTTTTGGATATGGCGGTGGATATGGCGGTGGATATGGTCACGGATTCGGAAACGATGTAGGATATGGAAACAACGTCCACATTCACAGTTCTGAGCGTGAGAACTCCCCTGGACCTATTCGTGGAGGTGGACATGGTGGACATGGTGGACATCCTTGAGGGTGCGGGGGACTACCTGTAAATCCACATCCACCTCATGATTGTAGTTGCGGTGTTCCAGACCCGAGTTGTAATCATATACCCGATCCAAGTTGTAATATAGTTCATATGTTTTGTCATCAGTGTTATCGAAAACCGTGTATTTGTAAGATAATATGTGGTCCGCCTGGTCCCACAGGTCCTACAGGCAGTAGAGGTCCTACTGGCGCTACTGGATCTACTGGTGCAGCGGGAGTTGCTGGTCAACAAGGTGCTACAGGTCCTACTGGTGCTTCTGGTCCAACTGGACCTAAGGGTTGTCGTGGTCTGCAAGGCGACACGGGTTCAACGGGTCCTACCGGCCCAACTGGCGAAAAAGGCGCTAAGGGATGTAGAGGTCCAACTGGAGCAACTGGCGCGAAGGGATGTAGAGGACCTCCTGGAATGATGGGCCCTCCTGGACGTGACGGCGATGATGGTTCTGATGGTTCTGATGGACGTGACGGATCTGATGGATCTGATGGATCTGATGGATCTGATGGATCTGATGGTTCTGATGGTTCTGATGGACGTGACGGATCTGATGGATCTGATGGATCTGATGGATCTGATGGATCTGATGGAGCTGATGGATCTGATGGTGAGGATGGATCTGATGGACGTGACGGATCTGATGGCGAGGATGGATCTGATGGTGAGGATGGATCTGATGGACGTGACGGATCTGATGGCGAGGATGGATCTGATGGTGATGATGGATCTGATGGAGAAGATGGTTCTATAGGTCCCACTGGTCCAACAGGAGAATCTGGTTCTGACGGAGAAGATGGTTCTATAGGTCCCACTGGAGAACGTGGAAGACGAGGTCCAACAGGAGAATCTGGTTCTGACGGAGAAGATGGTTCTATAGGTCCCACTGGAGAACGTGGAAGACGAGGTCCAACAGGAGAAGATGGTTCTGACGGAGAAGATGGTTCTGACGGAGAAGATGGTTCTATAGG
>Ga0233436_1001122_pt1 | contig 24064 bp, 36 predicted proteins | sample SI_122_August201_2_FD_182723 | JGI IMG/M metagenome (GOLD analysis project Ga0233436, IMG submission 182723) | Seawater microbial communities from Saanich Inlet, British Columbia, Canada - SI_122_August2016_150_MG | ecosystem: Environmental > Aquatic > Marine > Inlet | place: Canada: British... | reverse complement strand
ATTTAAATTTCTTTTAAATATATATACAAAACCTTTTAAATATATTTGTGTATATTGTAGTATAGTATATTAGAATAAGCATATTATAATATATATATCATATTATTTTTCTATAGTTATATTCCATAAATATATATCTAATCCCTTAAATATCGATACTACAAGCTCTATATTAGTATATTATGAATGTAATGAATAATATACTATATTATACTATATATATTATATATATACTATATAGTATATAGAGAGGGTATCCCCCTAATGGGGATATAGGGGTTTAACTTGAAAGTAATAAAGAACATAAAGAAAAGACTTATATAAAGTATATACTGGAGTAGCTATATCTTTATATATTAGAAAGCCTACCTATATGTTGGAGTGTTACGAAACATGAAATACACAGTAATCACAAAGGAACAAGAGAAGACATTTAGAGCCAAGATGGATAAGGCAGACCCCCATGTAGGTTCCAAACCTAACATGGCAAGGATTAAAACCTTATCAAAGTCAGACCCTAGCATATTTGCTAAGTGGTACTTAGGAGTAGAACCCTTTGTATACCAAGACCTAATACTTAATGATAATTCTAAAAGGATAGTTGTATGTAGTTCTAGACAGATAGGTAAGACTTATGTCACAGCAATCAAAGCATTACACTATGCGATGTTCAATCCTGAGGCTAGTATCCTAGTATTCTCAAGAAACAATAACCAATCTAAGAGATTCATAAGAGAGATGAAGAAACTTATGCAGGCAGGTATGGATAACCTTAAACATATGATGGATAAGAGTGATATATACAAGTATGAACCTGGACAATGGATATTCCCTGAGGATATAGACAAGAAGAAACCAAACAATACTGAAGAGTTCTCGCTTACTAATGGGTCAGTTATAAGAAGTTTACCTGCTACAGATAGCTCAAGAGGCTATACAGCAGATTTAGTGATAGTAGATGAAGCAGCCTTTGTATCTGATGACATATTTGAGATGGTTATCGAACCTACTGTAAGATTCACAGGAGGGACTATCGTCTTACTTAGCACTCCGAATGGACAGAAAGGCTTCTTCTACTATCTCTTTGACCCCTTAGACAAACAAGTAGGTAGAGAGTATGATAGGTATTGGTGGAAATGGGAGATATGTCCTAATCCTCATATCAAAGAAATGACTGAAAAGAAGAGAAAGACCTTAGATACTATGGTTTTTGCTCAAGAGTATGAAGCACAATTCACTATAGACTCGGATTCATTCTTCCAATCAAGAAAGATAAGAGAAGCTACATTGAGAGATGTAGGTATGAGATATGCTGATTTAGAGAATGAGTATGTATGTGGTATAGATTATGGAGTTACACACAGTAAGACTGTAGTCACCCTAAGTTATTTAGATAAAGAGGCTAATATAGTATACTTAGGATACCAGAAAGCATTTCCTGGAGGATATGATAATGCTCAGATAATCAGATTCTTAGCAGATTTAGAGACTAAATTCAATATTATCCATTATGTAGTGGATGATTGTCCTCAAGGAGAGTCTCCTAATCAAGCTTTAGAGAGAGAAGGTAAGAAAGTAAAGAGAATGTACTTTGGTAAGGAGAAGGTAGGTATGTACTTCAGATTCAAGGAAGCATTAAACATAAAAGATGATGATGGAGGGTTTGGTAAAAGGGTGAGATACCCTAAGGTCAAACCTCTGATTGATGAGATGGTAGCATTACAGATGAGAGATAGCAAGAGAGGAACTACATTCCTTATAGAAAAACCTCAAGGAGGTTCAGATGATAGGATAGATAGCTTTGTATTATCAACTGTACCATTCTTAGAAGAGGAGAGAAGGGAGTTTAGGAGTAGATTAATATGAATGACCTAAAAGAAATAAAAGCAAAGATAGACAATCATGAGAAGAACATCAAGATTGTGAGAAGAAACATCAAGCATGAGGAAGAAAAGCTTAGGATACAACTTAAATACCCTAGACCTATAGCCCCTCAGTTTGAATTTGAGATACAAGAAGAATATTTAAAACATTTTGTAAAAGTGGCAAGAGAAGAATGGGAAGAAAAAAAAGAGAACATGCAATTAGCGATACAGGAAGCAGAGAAGGACTTGAAAAACTTAAAGAAATTGAAAAAGGTAGAGACCAAGAGCTTTCAGAACTATACCGGATGAAGCAATTCATCAAACCCTGCAACAAGAATGAAGAGGTTCTTATGTGGAGAAACACAATGAACCTTCTAAGAGATGATATGAAATGGGTTTTAGATAACCTTGAGAAGTTATCCACTTACAAGGTTTCCTGGAATACATATTCAAGAGCTAGATGTAGAAAGATACAATGTCAAGAGTGTTTAGAATTCAATCATGTAGACTCTAAAAATTGTAAAAAGTGTAAAAATAAGTTAAAAAATCACAAAATACATACATTTGGAGTAGGAAAACCACCAAAAGAGGCATTAAAATAGAAGCATTTATAAAAGAATTCACCCCCTATAATATAGTGTAGCAAGACTACAACTATTGGGATTAACAATTAGCTAATTAACCCTATTTAATATTATAATCATGGAAATCGTGTACACAGATGAAATTATGGAAAGAGCTTCTAGAGGGTATATTGACGGATATTATTCTTCAAAGGAAGCAACCACTGATAAACCAACATTAAACACAGTTCTACAAGTTTTTAGGTCTGAGCCTACAGTAGTTTCAGCAGTGAGAGCTATAGCTGATGAAGTTATTAAGAATGGATATATCATAAAAACAGACAATAAACAACTAAAGAAACTAATTGAGAAGGATTTGCTCAAGAAATACAGATTCAAACGAATTCTTAGAAGGATGGTTTACAACCTTATAATCTATGGGAATGTTTTTGTAGAGATAGTTTACAAAGACAATCAACCATCCGAACTACATTTACTTGAAACAACAGATATGGAAATCATATCTAATGAACATGGTGAAGTTCTTGGTTACAAACAAGAACATCAAGGAAAAGTAGTTAATTTTACAACAGATGAATGTACTCATCTTAGCTTAAACAACATAACCTCATCCTTATGGGGAGAGGTAGATATGAAAGTACTTTACCAAACAATCTCATTAAAACAATTTATTGAGAAGTTTATGATTAACTTGTTCAGATACAATAAGTTTAGAGATGCTTGGAAGATAGAGAGTGCTGATGAGAACCAGATTAAGAACTTTATAAATGATTTGAAATTATCCAGAGACCAACCAGACAAGGAATTGGTTGTTGATGGTGAAATATCAAAGATAGATGGAAGAGACCTATCTGACTTAGACCAACTAATAGAAATCTTAAATTACACAAGACAACAAATTCTAACATTACTGAGAGTGCCACCAATAATTGCAGGAATACCAGATAACTCAAATAGAAGTAACTCTGAAGTACAAGCAAGAAAGGCATTTGATGGAAGAATCAAATCTATACAAGATGTTATCTCTGATGAATTATCTTGGGAGTTATTCCCTAAATTAGGATGGGATAATGCAGACCTTGAATTTGGACCAATTGACAAGAGAGCTGAGAAAGATGATATTGAAATTGTCAAAGCTTTGAAAGAGATTGGAATAGATGATGATACTTTATTGAAATACATTAAACAAGTAGGGATACAACTTCCTGAAGGAGCTAAAATAGAGAAGGCACAAATGCCTCCTATGTTCAAAGAAGAGAAGGAAGAAGCAAAACCTGAAGATAAATCAGGACCAGTTGAACATAAGACTGGTGAAGAATCAACTACACGAGAAAACCAGATGATGGGAAGAAGTGAAGAATGGATATTAGACCAATACGCTGAAGAGGTATTGAAAAAATGAGTATGAGGGCAGTTACAAAGGTAAAATTAGTAAAGGTTCCTAGTATAGAAGAACTTAATGCAATACTCTTTGATATGCAAGAAGAAATGATTAACATCATAGATGTTAAATTGACTGAAACTACAATTGAAGGGGATTTATACTTTATGATAATATACCACATACAATACATGGAGTCAATTAAAGAAGATGGTGAACAAGAACACTTTAGCAACGAGGAGATATAATGCTAGACATCCTGGGAAGGTTAAAGCTTATCTCAGGAAAACTACTGCAGCTAGAGTTGCAAGAAACTCAGCAAGAAGAAAAGCTGTGAAGAGACATGGGAAAGCCTATATGGCAGATAAAGATGTACACCATCCAAATGGAACAAGCTCTAGTAAAACAAGAATAGTAAAGAAGGACCACGGACCTGATAAGAAAAAGGGAAGGAAGAAAAAGAAATGAAATCTAAATCAAGAATATTAAAAAAAATCTCAAAGAGAATAGAGCGAGAGAACCTAACTAGAGGGAATGTAGTTAGAATGGGTATGTCTTCAGGGAAGGCAGGACTTAAGAGGAAGTTTAAAAGAACAGTAGGTGGAGTTCAACAGAAAGCAAGTGGTGAAAGACACAGAGCAATCTCAGTAGCAACACCAGCACCAACACCAAAGGGTGGAGGAAAAGGAAAATAAAATGCCAATAGAATTGCTTAAAAAGTTACCAAAGGAAGCTAGGAAGATATGGGAATCTGCTTATCAAGCAGCTAAATCTAAGTATGGACCAGATAGAGCATCCAAGATAGCTTGGGCAACAGTAAAGAAGAAGTATGAGAAAGATGGAGATAATTGGATATTGAAAGCAAGGTCAATTACTTTCAATTCAGATTTGAAACTTAATTCAGAGAAGTTAGTTTGTAGGAGTGAATCTCTTGGAGATACTTCAAATGATTATTTCATTGAAGGATATATAGCAACTAGAAATCTAGCAACTGATGGCTTAGTACTTTCTGATATATTACTTAGAGACTTGGCAAAACAAATTAAAGAGTTTCCAATCAATGTTAAAGGTGACTTAGAACATGTTGGAACTAGAATGAAGAAAGGAATGAAGGTAGGAGAAGACTTACCAAGCTATGATGACTTTATGAAAATCATAGATACCAAAGTAGATGAGAATGGACTTTGGGCTAAAGTTCAATTAGATAAATATGCTGACAACTTTCCAGTAATATGGAATAGATTGAAAGAAGGATTTTATGATGCATTCAGTATTGAAATGTATTTAGATAAATCCAAAACAAGATTAGAAAAACAAACTAATGGTTATGTGAATGTGGCAGATGGAGGGTTACTTAAGAAGTTTACCTTAACAGGGCAACCTAAGGATAAACATGCTAAAGTAACTTCTGTATATACATCATAATGAAACAACCAAAGGTACTGGTGGCTTGTCCCACCTATAAGGGAAAAGACTATTGTGTGGATGAATGGGTTAACCATATCAAAAACTTAAAATACACTAACTATGATATATTGGTGGTGGATAATACTGCTGATGAAGGTGAACACGCTAAGTGGTTATCTGACACATACGGTATAGAGGTTATCCACCATTATAGAAAAGACACATCACTCAATCAGATGATGGCTGAGTGTAATGAGATAATTCGAAAGAGAGTTATTGATAGAAGTTATGATTACTTAATGAGTATTGAATCAGATGTATTCCCTCCAAAGAATATAATTCCTTATTTTATCAATCATGAGAAACCAATTGTTTCAGGGATTTATAAGATAGGATTTGGAAAATGGAGATACCCTCTACTTCAAGTGGTAGAAACCACAGATGAAGGAGGAGGGAGTATTAGACAAATGCATTGGGAAGAGATTATTGAGTTCATTGATGGGGAATTAAAACCAATTCATGGCTGTGGGATTGGGTGTGCTTTGATACATAAAGAACTTCTTAAGAAGTTTAAATTCAGAGTTGAGGAAGATAGACCAACACATGCAGATTCATTTTTTTATATGGATTTGTGGAATGAGGGTATAACAGTTTATGTGGATACTTCCATTATTTGTAAACACCAAAATAGAGATTGGGCAAAGATTTGGAAGGAAAGAAATAAAGAACTTGAACATAAATTTAAGTTTGTGAAAGGAGAATGAAATGGCAAAAGAAACTGAAATAAAATTAGATAAGAAAGTACAAGACGGTAGACCTGGAGATATGAAAGACCCAGAGAAACTAAACGAAGCAATTGCAAATATAATTGAAGCAGTTGATTATCACACTAGACGAAAGGAAGTAACTGAAAGACAATTTAAATTAATGATTGAAAATCCAGAACCACTAAATCCTAACTTTGCTTATGAAGAAAGAGAAGAATGGGTAGAAGTAGCAAGAGACTTTCATTTATTAACTATGGAAGCTAAGATGAAAGAAATTGACTTTGAGATTAAAGGTTTAGAAGATAGAAAAGAAACCTTTGAAAAATTATTAGGAGATGAATAATGGTATTCGGTAAAAAGAAAATAGTTAAACAAATTAAATCAAAGAAAGTAGTTAAAGTAGTTAAAGTAGATTCGTTCTTAAATTATCTTCTTAAGTTTAAGAAAAGAACAAAAGTAACTATTGATGAGATAATTAAAAAGTATAACGAACTTAAATAAGTTTAGGAGTTGATTGAAATGGTTGAAGAGAAACAAATTGAAGAGAAAACAGAAGTTGTTGAAGAAATATCTAAAGAAGATATTGAAAAGATAGATAAAGAAATTGAGGAAGATTCCTCAAAGAAACTTCAAGAAGCTAAAGAAGAAATAAGTGAAGAAGTATCAAAAAAGGTAATAGATGAGATGGATAAAACAACCCAAATAGCTGAACTTAAAAAGCAACTTGAAGAAATAGGTAAGTCAAAGGAAGAACTTACCAAAGAAGTCGAAGAGACTAAAAAGAAATTAGAAGAAATCCCTGCACAAAGAAAGGGGATAGTAGATAATCAAAATCCGTTAGAATCTAAAGAAAGAAGGGAACCTACATTTGAAGACTTAGGAAGAGTAATAGATGAGTCTGCAGTTGATAAAGTAAGTGCCATTAAAAAAACTTTAGGACTCTAAAGATATGATAACAAACAATAATGGAGGAAAAAAGAAAATGAGTGAACAACTTATATTAAGAGCAATCGATTCAGCAGTATTTGATTCTGATGAGACTGCTGCTGGATACTTGAATCCTCAAATTTGGAATAGGAAGATAGAAGAATACGCAAAAGCAAACTTAGTTTTAGCACCTTTAGGTGTTCAAAATGATGAACTTTTGAATAAACCTGGAAAGCAATTAAACATTGCAACTGGAGTAGCTTTAACTGCTGCTGCTTTAACAGAGACTGATTCTATTGATATCCAAAAACCAGATTTCGGACAAGTAACAGTAACACCAACAGAGTATGGTGGAGCTTTCCAAATTACAAGGAAAGAAATGGACAGGTCATTCGTAAATTTAGTAGAAGAAAAAGCTGCAGATGCAGGTTATGCTTTAGCTAAGATTAAGGATGAAACAATTGCAGCTATGTTAGTTGCAGATGCAGGTAACAGCGTTTATGTGAATGGGGTGGTTAGTACAACTATCGCAAGTACTGATATATTTGAAACAGATGCTATCGCAGACGGTGTAACAGCAATTAGAACAGATAATTTCAATCCATTGTACTTGGCAATTCACCCAGTACAAGAAGGACCACTTATGAAATCCACACAATTTGTTGATGCAAGTCAATATGGTGGAAGAGAAGTAGTACTTAACGGAGAAATTGGGAAATATCTTGGATTAAGAGTTTTCAGTTCAACTGTAGTACCAACTGCAACAGAGAATTCTATCACTGTGTATAAAGCATTGATGTTAGGACCTAGAGCATTTGTAGTAGCAACAAAACGAACACCAACCATTGATTCTAAATATGAACCGCTAGATAGAGCATTTAGTGTAGCATATGTAGAGGATTGGGGATGTGACAGTTTGAATGCAAACCAAATTTGTACTATAACTAGTGCATAAACTTATAATTAAGAGGGGTTATTCCCTCTTTTTTATTTTATAATAATAAATTCAACAACCTGTAAGGTGTTGTCTTATCGTCTGTAAACGACATGAATTTTCAGACCTGTAATGGAGAATAATTAAATGCCACAAGAAGTAATAATTAAAGATGAATTTACTGGTAATAAAGCTACTGTGGAAGATGGTAGATTAAAAGTAAATGCTAATCTAGAAGTAACTGATATAGAGATTGGTGCAGTAGAGATTAAAGACCACGATTCTGATACAAGAGTGGAAGTAGATTCTAATAACAGATTAACAATAGCAAGTATGACTCAATTAGTCCCAAAGGAATACGATTATATTGATTTAAGTTATACAAACGACGACTTAACAGGAGTTATATATAAGACAGGCGGTTCAGGAGGAACAACTGTAGCCACATTAACATTAACATATACTGATAGTGTATTACAAACTATCACGAGGACTTAGATGGCTTGGACTTTTAACCCTTTTACTGGAAATTTTGACAAAGTAGATTACATTACAGATTATGTATCTAAAGCCGATGGTGGATTTTTTCAAGGACCAGTTAGTTTTCAAAGTTATACCACAGTTGGAACAGACAATAATAATGCCTTTAGAGTAGAAAACTCATCAAATGATGCAGTGATTAGAGTAGATACAAACAACGAATATGTTTATAGTGCCGATTTATTTCCTATGACCCCAAATACTTATGCGTTAGGTGGGGTAGATAATGAATGGGATACTGCACATATTGGCGATGTAACTGTTACTAATGAATTAGATGCGGGGAATGTAGATGCAGATTATTATGCATCAGGAAATTCAGGAGCAGGAGTTTCAAATATATCTTATTTTTATAATAATGTAGGAGTGGACTTGGCTCAAGGTTATAATACTGGGATATCTGGAGGAGTAACCTCGACAACAAATTCAAACACTGCAAACAAAGCAATAGGTTTCAACTTAAATGGTTTCTTAAATGGAACAGGAAATCTAACAGGTGGAATATTTGGTATTGATGGTGCTTGGCTTTATTATGGCTCAGGAACAGTAGCTAATTTAGTAGGGACTAATTGGGTAATGAATAATATGGGTGGAACTATCACTAATTATGATGGTTTCAAAGTAAGCACTTCACAAACATTTGGAACAACAACAACGCTTAAACAATTAAACTTAACAGGAACATTAGGAGGTACTGTAACTAATGGTTATGGTATTTATCAAGATATATCAAGTTTATCAAATTACTTTGCTGGAAATATAGATGCACAAACTGCTGATGTATATGGTGCTAAGGTAGGGATAGGAACTACTATATTTGATTCAGGAGTAATCCTTGAAGTAACTGGAGGAGATGCTAAATTCAATGATAATGTTGAAGTGGTAGATGATTTAAAAGTTTCAGGAGAACTACAAGGAGCAAGAGAGAGTTTTACCTTTTCTTATGGTAGAGGTGGCGGAGCAAGATACGCTAAGATTGGAGAATTCCAAACCTCTGCAGGACAAGGTTATATTATGTCGAGAGGTGGTAGTATAGTCAGTGTTTCAGTAACTGCAAATGTTAATAATTATAGTGCATCTGGAAATATGGATGCTGAAGCAAGAATTGGTGGAACACCTATGTTTCAAAAAGCAATTAATGTTACAGGTGCAGGATTATATTCAGGATATGCTACTCAAGCAAGAGATACTGATACTTTTGTTGCAGGAAATTCCTTAGAGGCATATATTGATATACACGGAACCTTTAGTGTTTATGATGTAGTAATAGTTATAGAGGTACAGTTTGATACCTAAGGAGAAATAAAATGACAATAACATATCCAAATGAATGGCAAGAAGAAATAGACACACTAATAGATAGGTTTGAAGTGGAAGAAGTAGATGAATTACTTTTTGAATTATTAAAGCAAAATGTAATAAGTGAAAGAATAAGCACAATCATAAATCCTAACAATCAAGATATTTCAGATGAAATACAATCAATTATAGAACAAACAGAAGGAGAAGCAAGTTAAAATGACATATACAACAGAAGCAAATGTAGAGTCCTATTTAGGTGAAGCATTTGATGGTTCAACTACCCCTAGTACAACAGATATAACATTGTTTATAACATGGGCAGATAAGTTAATAGAAGATTATACTGGAACTGCCTTTGAATCAACAGCAGTAACTGCTGAGATATTAGATAGTGAAGGATATACAAGGTTCAAATTACCTAAAAGACCAATAATCTCAGTTACAACATTTGAAGTAGATAAAGCAGGATTAGGTAGTAGTAATTCACCAGACTGGGAAGCAAGAACAGAAGGTAGAACAAACTCAGAGGATTTTGTAATATTAAAAGATGAAGGGATACTTTACTTTCATAATGATGTCCCATCAATAGGAATACAGAATATAAAGATTACTTATAACTATGGATATGGTTCAGTACCTAAGGATGTAGAAAGACTAGCAACATTATTAGTAGTTAAAGAGATATTAAAAGCAAGATTAGCAGACAATTTATACAGTTCACAAGATTCAATATCTGTAGGACCAATTAACATTAGTAAGGCAGGAACAAGTTCCACAGCAAGTGTTAGAGAGTTGGACAGAGATATAGAGGAAGCTTGGAAAGCAGTAGGAAAGTTTAAGACAGTATTACATTAAAATGGTAGATATGACTAAGACTAGGAACAGTATTAGAAAGGTTATAGAGAGCTATGGGTCAACCATAACTATAACCCCTTATACAGTTACTAACGATAAATGGGGAGACAAGACTGAGTCAGATGGGACTCCAGTGGATACAATAGGAATAAGTTATAATAACTTTACATCAAGGTTTAGTTTTCAACCAGTTGGTAATTTGTCAGAGGGAGACTTCATAATCATCATAAAGGATGATGAAACAATAGCTACACAAGAAGGAAGTAACTTTTATAAGATGGCTTATAATTCAATAACATATGATGTACTAAGTGTGGAAGAATATGAAGTAGCTAATGTAGTCTTAGCAAAACAAGTGATATTAAAGAAGAGGATATAAAATGGTAAATATAGTTCAATCAACAATTAGAGCAAATGTATTTGAGACAGTATATGATTTACTTACAGCACAATTAAGTGAAGGTACAGTAACAGCAGCATTTATAGATGATAATCCAACATTTCCACAAGTGGTGATTAATCCAAGTTCAATTAAAATTAAAAGAACAACTTTAACAAATGAGAATAGAAGTTATGAGGGGATGGTAGAGGTTGAGCTGTATTGTAAGAAGAATAAAGAGATAGACCAAATCTCAGATGAAATCAGTAATGCTCTATATACTAATGAATCAACATTAGCAGGGTTTGGATTATACCTTGATGATATAAGTGATAGTAATGAAACTACATCATTTTGGAATGACCAGAAGATACATATAAAGTTTATCACAATAGAGTTTAAAGCAAACGTTTAAAATGATTAGCATTGATATACCCAAAAATAAGATAGATAGGTTTTTAAAAAATTTAAAAACTAATATTCATGCAGAGTCTGGACAGATAGGGTATGATGTAACTAAAGAGGCTAAGACTCAAGCAAAGAGATTAGCACCCTTTTATAAAGGACATTTAAGAAATAGTATTAGTAGACTTTACAATAGAAAAACCCAATCAGGTAGAGTTTTTATTGTAGGAGATGCAGCAATACAAAATGCAGCAATGTTAAATGAGCTAGGGCCAAGGGCAGGGAGTTATCCAAAGGGTATAATCACTCCAGGAATGTTACCTGTGGATGGTTTAGCAGCAAGTAAAAAATTAAAGAGTTGGATGAAAGATAAGAATAAAACCAAGATGAGATTAGGTGGAGCAAATACCTCTTGGGGAAAAAAGAATAAGTTTATGAGTCCAGCAATCCATGCAACAACTCTTAAAGTACCAGGGATAATAGTTAGAGGTATTGAAAGAGCAATAACTAAATCGTTAATATAAGGAGATTAAAAATGAAATTCAAATATATAGGAACAAGACCTTATTGGGTCGAGGAAAAGAAATATGTCTTAGGTGACATTTCAGATGAAAAGTACAGTAAAGATTTTAAAAAGATTACTGTGAAAAAAAAAATAGTGAAGGAGGAAGAATAAAATGAGTTTATGGGAAGCAAGAGAAGCAACTGTTAAGATTGGAGACACATTAGCAACTGTAGAAGGTTCAGCAACTTTACTTTCACAAGTAGCAGGTACTGACTTTTCTGGAGAATGTAAAAGTATTGCTATTACTGGTGGAGAAAGAGATTTAGAATCTGTACCTTTGTTAGGAACTACTGATGGGTATACTAATCAAGAAGTTGTACAAAAATCTGTAGGAAGTTTAAGAGAACTAAGTCTGACTTTAGTTTATAAAGATGCAGATACAAGTTTATTTGCAACAGGAACTATAGCTACAAGTGGAGCAGCATCAACCTATACAAGAATACAAGGTGACCAAACTGTAACACAAAGAGCTGTAATAGTATCCTTTAATGATGGTTCAGATTATGTGAATTGTTTATTAAATGATGCGTATTCAGTTAAGATTGGAGACATTAAACTAGATGCAGATGGACATGCAGAACAAGAGATAGTGTTCAAATGTTCATCAAAAGATTACTATGAAGAAGACAACCTTGCTTAAGGTTGTCCTCTTATAGGATAGGAAGTGAATTGAAATGGAAGAAACGAATGAAACACCAAATGTTACCAGAAGCTTTAAAGTGTCTGGTATGCCAATGAGAGAATACCTTAGATGGAAGAAATCAGCCATTGAGGAATTTGGAGATTGTCACTGGTTGAAGTGTATTAATGACCATAAAGCAGCAAGTTTTGTGGAAACATTAAATGCCCTATGGGGCAAAATAGCAGAATTAGAATATAGAATAGAAAGTCTTTTGGAAGAACCAAAAGAAGAGAGAGAAAAAGAAAAGACAAAGGTTAAAACCTTTGGAGGAAGTGAATAGAATGGGAAAATTTACACAATATTTAGGAAAACTAGAAGTAGAAGTAGACGGACAAAAGCTTGAATTAGATGCAAAGTTAAAAGATAAAGAAAAATTGATGAAGATGCAAGAGTCAAAAGACTCTGATAAGAAGGTAGAGGTAATGACTGAGGTACTCTTAACTATAATGGAGAGAAGTTATCCTAATGAACCAACTGAAGAAGTAGAAGCATTTGTAGATAAAAACTATGTTGAATACCTTCAAAATTTAATGATAGCATTTAAATGGGCAAAACAAAGCGATTTCGATAATTTAAAAAAAAAGGAAATAGCAAAGATAGAAAATTAACTAAAAAACAATTCAAGGCAAGATTAACTCATCGAGCATTAAAAAAGAGTATGGATGAACAATACTGTACTGCTTGTTTTTATTTAGAGAAGGAATGTCACCAAGATATAAATGGTGAATACCCTGTTTCTAAATTTATGGTATTACTTGAAGAGTTAGAAGCTGATGGAAAAAGACAAGAACAAGAAATGAATAAAAGTCGTCCTACTATGCGAGGTAATCCAAGGAAAAGATAAATGGGTCAAACACAACAAAGAATAGACATTATTGTAAGAGTAATTGATAAGGCATCTGCAGGTTTAAGAAAAACAGATAACATCTTTAAACAGATGAGTAAAACTGGAGAGATAGCGAGAGGAAACTTTATGGGAGTAGGTTTCGCAATGTTATTTATGGGGATGGCTATGAAAAAGGCTGCTCAGAATGCATTGAGAGGCATAATGACTGTTTATAAAGAAGCAGTAGGGGAGAACGATAGATTTGTACACGCTACCAATCAATTAAATGCTGCTTGGACTTTTTTTAAGTATTCCTTATTAGAGGCATTGGCAGGTTCTGAAGCAATGTATGGCATGATTGAGTGGGTAATCCAATTAGTGGATTGGTTCTCTTCATTGTCAGATACTGGAAGAACAGCAATTATATCATTCTTACTTGTTGCATTTGCAATAGGTAGTATTGTTTCACCATTAGGTCAGGTGGCCTTATTATCGGTTTCATTAGGAATTGGGTTTATATGGATATTCGCAGCAGCAGGTTTATTATTTGGTGTATTAACTGCAATATTTATAGTATTATTTAGTGATATGCCTACGTGGGAGAAGTGGTTAGCTGTTATTTTCATAGCCATACTGTTTATTGTAGGTGCAACAATCTTATGGAAGATTGCAATGGTAGATACAAAGATAGGTATATTAAATTCATTAAAAATTATGGCTATTGGGTTTTGGGCTACACTTAAAGGTATCTGGACTCAGATTCTTGCGGTTAATTTAAGTTTATGGCAGATTACAGTAATACTTGCTTTGATAGGAATAGGGATATATTTACTATATCAAGTATGGACAAGTAATATGAAGCCTATAACTAAAGTGATATTAACATTTATAATAGTATTAGTTATAGCAACAGGGGTGATGGTAGCATTTGGGGTAGCCTCATGGGCTGCATTATGGCCTGTATATTTAGTTCTTATGATTGTAGTAGGGGCAGTAATGTTATTGATTTGGGGATTGAAGAAATTAGGTTTAATAAAAGGAGATATGGGAATTGATGCATTCAAAGATAGTCTTGGAATTCCAGGAATGGATGGAAATATAGGAGCAACGCCTACTATGCCTGGAATGGAAGAGGGTAGTGTATTCCCAGGATTAGAAACTATGCCAGAATTTGACCCTATTAATTTTCAAGGATTACCATCTGAAGGAACTCCTGGACCCTTATTTTCATCTGCAAGTATGCAGGAACAGATGAATACCCAGATTGGAGAAATAAATATAGATATCCAAACAGGAGAATCTGACCCTCAAGTATTGGCAGACCTAGTAAGTGAAGAAATAATAAACAACTTTGAAAGATATGCAAATCCGGGAGGGGCATAATGACAACAAATTTACAAATACAAGATAGTGGATATAGACAGGTTCCAACAACTGGGGCAGAAACAGAAGTTACAAATAGTGGAACTGCTATAACATTGAAATCAGTTTCATTAAATGTAAGGGTTGGAGCATTAATTAATGATGAACCTACCAAACAATATGAAGATGATGATTCAACCAAAAAGTTTGATTTTGGAGAAGTAGATAAAAATGGATTAGAATTCCCTAAGTGGAAGTTAGATGGTGTTTTGAATATGAATGTTAGTTCAGATAGAACTACTTTAGCATATTTATATGATTTAACTAAGACTAAGGGGTATAAGAAATTACTGACTACTGATGATGGAGATAATAAAATATTCCTTAGATGGACAAATACAACCCCTATAACTTCAATCAATGTAAGGATAAAGGGCTTTACTGTTAAACAAAAAGCTAAATCAGATATAATAAATTACACACTAAACTTAGTGGAGACAAATTAATGGCAGTACATTTTTATAAATTAGTGTGGTATAAAAAGACTGATGAAGGACTACAACCTGCAATAGATATAACTGATGCAATTAAATGGGATGTTAAGAAGGGAGTTAAAGCAACAGGTGCTTCGTTTGGCATTTCTCTTAAAAATAACTGGAATGAACATATTGCAACATCAGGAGAGAGGATAAATCAAATAGCAATTCAACCAGGTGATATTATAAATGTATATGCTGATATTAACCCCATAACTGAATCAGCTAATCAATTAGTAATGGTTGGACAAGTTATGACCTTTGAAAGTGATATAGGTTCAAAGAAAAGAAATATAAAGCTTAAATGTTCAGATAAATCACAGATTGTATTAAATAAGATATGGTCAAAAGTATATGGAGATTTAACTGCTCCAGAATTAATAGAGAGAGTATTACTTCAAACCTCTCAGAATAATGATTCAAATCAATTTGGAATAGATACAAGTGGTATAACTTTTACTAGGCCAGTTACTGATGGGGGAGGAGGAGACGAATTCCCTGATATAACATTTGGTAAGAACATGAAACCTGTTTATGACTGGATAAATGAACTTAGTCAAATTGAATACACAAATACCGGTGCAGAACAAGTTCCAGGAGAAACATTGGTTTGTCAGAGAGCTTTTATGTGGTATTTAGATGAGAATAATAAATTCTTTTGGTTTTATCCTGATGATGCAGAGGATTATACTTATGAATATGGTGTAACTCCTATATACAAAGTAAAATTAAAAAAAGATATATTTGGAGTTATTAATATGGTCATCGTTAGAGGGGGTACAGATAAGAATGGTAATGGGGTAACTTGGTATCATTATGATGAGGGGAGTGATGCAAAAGACAAAAGAATGAAAGTGTTACCCAGGCCAAGACTAGCAGATATTCAAAGACAAATATTACAAAATGCTGAAGAAACTACTCCTGGATATCTTGATGGAGAGCTTAGTTCAACTGAAGAAGATACTATCACTACCACCGTTCATGAATTCCCCCCTTCAGGATATGTTCAGATTGATAGAGAAATAATAAAATATACTGGGACAACTTCAACTACCTTTACAGGGTTAACAAGAGGTATGTTTGGTACTTCCCCTGCAACACATGCAAATAACCAGCTAGTTTATGATATGTATACTTATGGAAATATGAGTAATGGAGATTTCAGACAATTAGTTAAAAATGAAATCAAATCAATTGGAGCAAACCTTACTGCAAGATATGGTTCATCAAGATGGAAAGGTTCAATTGAAGTTAGAGGAGCAAAATATGCAGCAGGAGATTTGATAAATCTTACAGTTAAAGAGATTGGGTGTGTAAATCAGAAATTAAGAATAATAGATGTACACCAACAGATGACTAAGAAAGGGTGGTTTACTACATTAAAATTAGAAGAGGATGAAAACCTAGTAGGTAATTAAGAATGTTAATTAAAGAAGGAAAAAATAGGATAAGAGATTTGATTCAAGCCGATATAAATCAAGGACAATTAGGTACGGATGGTACAATCCCTACTGAAGATGATACAGGGTTAGGTATACCCATAGCTGCAACATTAGCAACTGTTACAACTACTACTGCAGATAAAAGGTTGATAATAGATTACACCTTATCTGCAGGGGTAGGAACAGGATATACATTTAGAGAATATGAAATAACCTCTAATGCATCAAATACAAATTTTAATAGAACAACCTTTTATGATTTAGAACAGGCAGAGAGTGAAGAATTTCAATTTTCAACGATTATAGATATAGAATAAAATGGTAGACGCAGGAGAATTAATGGGTGGAATGTCCCAAACTCAACAAGGTACAAGTGATGAGGTGGGACAAGAAGACCGAGTAAATCCAGTATTTCAGATATATAAAGAGAGAGCTATAATAAAAGAACTTACCACTACTTTAAAGAAAAAGACTGGAGGGGGGTCTTTTTTATTAGGAGCAGGGATATTAGGAACTACTCCATTAGGATTGGTGGATGCTACCTGGACTGATTATCTTAGAGTAGTCAATCCAAATAATTTATTCATTGAAAGGATAAAACAAGATACCTTTAATGAAACTGGATTAACCACTGCTGATTGGGATAATGGGGTTCAAAGAATTTACTTTGATGAATTAGAGGAGGCTCATTCAAGAATAATAGCTTCCAATGTTACATCTTATAATACTGGTAAAATGACAGTATCCTCAGTTGATGATGTAAGTGATTTAGATTTATATATTAGTGGAGGGGGAGTTGTAGTAAACTCTTGTGATTCATTAACTAATTGGACATATAGTGGAGATGCTACAGCCCCTACACTAACATCTGCCAGAAAATTTGGAACTCATTCTATAGCAGGTGGAAAGGATACTACAAGTACTAGTTATGCAACCTATAAATATCCTGATAGTGAAGATTTGGGATTCAATTTATATGATAATGAAGGTAATGCTAGATTATTATCTATGTGGTTTTATATAGAGGATACCACTCAATTAGATAGTTCATTAGCATTAATGATATTCGTGAGTGATGGTATTGGATACGCTTATAAAATGATTCCAAACACTGATTTAGAGAATGGTTGGAATTACATTGGTGGAGAAGATATAACCACTTGGAGTGATAGTGGAAATCCAGATTTTACAGATATTAATATTATTCAGCTTCAAGTTATGACTGATTCGGATAGTACTATTTTAGCTCAAGGGGATATTAAATTTGACCATATAATGTTTAGAAGTTGGCAAGAGGTTGAGAACGGTCAATCTGCTAACTTTGTAGAATCTTCAACAGATGGAATCAAATATAAGGTAATTAGACCTACTGGAGGATTAGATTTAACTGAGAATATTATTTCATATTATAAATTAGATGGAAGTTCAGGGGTTGTAACAGATAGTGTAGGAAGTTATGATGGCACTAATAATGGTGCTACTAGAGGAGAGGAAGGTATATTAAATACTTCATTTAAATTTGAGTCAGCATCATCTCAATATGTGGATGATTTTGGAGAAGATTTATTGACTAATAATTTCACAATATCTGGCTGGTTTAATCCATCATCCTTGAGTGGATTACAACATGTAATTTCTCAAAGTTCGGATGCATCAAATGGATATATGAGATTTGCAATAGGTACTAATGATAATAAGTTATATGCACAACAAGATAGAACTAGTGGGACAGCAAGTAGTACAGGGTCTGTTTTATTAAATGATATGTGGTATCACTTTGTTTTTACATCTAATTCAGATGGATTTAAAGTATATCTTAATGGAGTATTAGATATAGATGTAAGTAATGATAATAGTTTAGAGGGTTCTACTAACCAAGGTATGAATATGGGTAGAATGCATTTTGGAGCAGTGAATGCCTCTTATTTTAATGGCAGAATAGATGAAATTGGAACATGGAGAGTAGAGTTAACAGCAGCTGACGCTAAAAGTTTATACAATAATGGAGAGGCTAGAGGGTATGGAGGAAGGCCAGATATAAGTTCCCTTAATACTGATTTAGCTGCCTATTATAAGTGTGATTTAAATTATGGGACTGCACTGAATTATGCAGGAACAGGGGGTAGTTTATCTAAATATAATATTACCTCACAGGTGCCTGGAGTAATTTCATATGCATTTGAATATAATGGAACTGATTCTTATATGAGGTCAACTTCACTAGATGTAGGAACAGATGAATGGGCAATTAGTTTTTGGATGTATTCAGATTCATCAGCATCTTCAACTAGAAGAATAATAGGAAATACAAACTCATCTCCTTCTACAAATAAATTCATACTTGAGGAAGATTCAGACACCTTAACATTACATGTAAATGGGTCTTCATCATTTGCTACCACCTCATTTAAAGGAGGATGGCATCATGTTATTATTGAATCCGATGGAACTGATACAAAGGTATATTTAGATAATGTGGGAATCATAACAGTTAATACTGTAACCACTGATGCAGATTCAGGGTTATATGTTGGAGGATATGATATTGGTGGCAATGATGAATTTTATAAAGGAAAAATAGATGAAATAGGAGTATGGCAAAGGACATTAACAAGCTCTGAAAAAGTAACATTATATAACGATGGGTCTCCTCCCTCCTTTATTGCCTTGAATTATTTAGATAGAGTATATTGGAAAATGGATGAAGCTAGTGGAAATATTGAAGATTTTGTGGGGTATGCTGATGGAATTGTTTATGGGGACCTTATTCAAGGAGTATCAGGTAAAATAAATGATGGAATAGAATTTCCAAATTCATCCGCTCGTGTAAGGGTACCTGAGAATCCTGCCTTCATATTTAGTGGTAAATCTGCATCAATGGGGGGATGGATATATGTGGGAGAAGGAGTAAAGGCAGAAAATAAAACCATGATGATTTTAAGTAGGGAGACTACTGCATATGAATTAAACCTTTATTCTTTAAATGGTTTATCAGCAGAGGGAGTAGGATTTACTAAATCAGATGGGGGAAGTGGAAGTGAATCTATGACAGTAGATTACTCTTTTAATGAGGAAACTTGGTATAATGTGATAGTTACTTTTGACAATGTTACAAAAGTTGGAAGGATATATGTCAATGGAGTAGAGATAGGAAGTAATACATTTGATTCAGAATCTCTAGGTAATAATGGGGAAGACTTATATCTTGGTAGGCGAGGGGATTCTCAATATCCATTTGAAGGAAAAATGGATGAAATAGGTATGTGGGAAAAAAAATTAATCTCTGCTGAAATTTATCAATTATATAACAGAGGTGATGGATTAAGTTTTGATGATTTTGGAACAATGGGTCAAGGTATAGGATTTATTGGACTCGAGGAAGAAACTACATTTGATAAGATAATAGTTTCAAACATAAATTTAGAATATACATAAAAAAATAGGAGAATAATAATAAATAAAATAAAAAAATGGCAATAAAAAATACAGATATGGGAGGAACTGATTGGGTTGATGCAGAGATATTATACGCAGTAGACTTAAATGATACATTTGATGCCTGTTTAACACAAGCAGGAGCATTCTCAGGAAGTTCCCCCAATTATACTTTAAAGGAGGATTATCATATATTACCAAAAACTGCAGCAACTTCTAATATAGGAAGTGAAGCATCATATTGGGATAAGTTGTTTTTGAAAGATGCAATATCTTTTGAAGGAAGTACAGATAATGATTATCAAACAACATTTGTGATAACAAATCCTACAGCAGATAGGACAATAACATTTCCAGATTCTGATGTAACAATCGGAGCGAGTTCAGGTGCAAATACTTCATTAAGTAATCTGAGTAGTGTTGCAGTGAATACTAATATTATTCCAGGTGCATCAGATGCTTATAATTTAGGTTCAACAGATTATGGATGGAAAAGAATCTATTTAGAACATGATTCTGGAAGTGCAGATGGGAGAATAGAATTCCTGAATACTGATGATAACCTTCAGAACAGGTGGTATATATTTGCACATGATAATGACCCAAGTATAGGGGATGGGATGTTAATATTCCAACCAAACAATGATGGAGACGATGTTTTTATAGAAACAGGGATGCAGATTACAGGGAATCTCACACCTGATGATGATTGTAATGGGTCCTGTGGGACTAGTTCTAGGGCATGGTATCGATTATACTATCAAACTGGTTATTCAGGGTCGTGTGATATAGCAGAATTGGCAGGAGTTCACGAACCTTATTCATCTGGAACAGTAGTGGAATTAGCTCCAGCAACAGAGGAGCAGAAAGAATTAGAGGCAAAAGAGTTAGAAGTTTCAAAAAAGAAAAAAAAGAAAAATCCAATACATCACCGAAACGATAAATTTCATTTCCATCATGGATTGAAGGCAAGTTGGAAGAAAGCAGATGCAAGGAGTACTAAATGTCCTTCAATTGTTTCATTTGTTCCAAGTTCTGTTTTAAATTCTTCCCCAAATAAAGACAAAGCACAAGATGAAGGAAAAATGAGACCAATAGTTCTAAGTGGTTCAGTCCCATTTGTAATGGTGAATGGAGAATTTAATGAAGGGGATATATTAGTTTCGGCAGGTGGTGGAAACGCTATGGTTGATAATGACGCACCCCCTAATCAATGGATAGGATGGGCATTAGAATCAGGAAATGATAGGAGGATAGAAGTATGGATAAAATAATAGATATAAATAAATTAAATGAAAAAGGTAGTCTTAATGTGAAAGATAATAGCCGGATGAAATCATCCGATTTAATTAATTTTGAAATGAACAGTATCATAAATTTTACTAAAATTGAAGAAGAGATTAAAGAGTTGGTTATTAATGAGGAAAATCTGGATAAAATGATTATAGTTAAGGCAGGATTTACAATCAAATTGGTAAAGGATGAAACCTCAGATTCAACTAGTATTGGATGGGTACCTGAAGATGTTACAGACCCAGTAGATGAAGAATAAAGATGACGAAAGGATTTACAGTAAGTTATACTAACAAGGATATTATGGATAAGATAGACGAAGTACAGACTGAGTTAACTAGATTGACAGAGCATGTAGCAACACAGAATGGTAGAGTTCTTGGATTAGAAAAGGACTCTTACAATTTCAAAGATAAATGTGATAAGAGATTCAATCTTATCTATAAAACCTTTGGTGCTACATTACTTACTGTGATAGGTTGGATTATATTAATATTAATGAAAAATGGTTAGATTACAAATAGGGGATATCATTGGGTATAAACCTGAAGTAACTTCTAGTTGGATAGCAGCAATGGTCAAACTAGGAGCTAAACAGAGGTATACTCATGTTATGTTGTATTTAGGAAATAATGAGATTATAGAAGCTGGAGAGAAAGGTATAGGTATTAGAAAGTTACCTACACTTAATGAAGAAGACTTCTCAGTGAAAAGAGTCAATTGGACACTAAGTAGAACTAAGAAGGATAAATTAAAAAAGGTAGCTTTGTCTCATTTGGGACAACCTTATGCATTTCATCAAGGACTATATTTATTTCTATACAAATGGTTTAAGAATAACAAATATGTTAAATGGTTATTGAAAATACTATTTAAAGTAGATGGTAAGTATTTCTTAAACTGTAGTGAATTTATATCAAGAGTTTATGATGAAGCAGTAGGTGTAGACTTAAGTCTTGAGTTACATGACTTTACAGCACCTGATGATATCATGGAAAGTTCTTTATTAAAAAGGATTTATTAAGATGATTAAACTAACAGAAATTAAACCTAATAGAGTGTACTATGTAAAGGACCACTCTAAATGGGAGAGATTTGTTATGTTTATCAAGTTTCTATTCAGTAAGAATGGGAAAGTAAAAAGTAAAGAGTTATGGTAAGGTTTATAAAGAATAGATACTGAAGTATCTATATGTTTATATACTATACATGACTCTATATATATACAAAATAGGGCATTAAATGCCTGGAGGAAAAAAATGAAAACAAATATGAAGAAAGCAGTTGCATTTGGTGTAGCTGGATTAGTTATAGGTGGCTTCGGTGGAGCTATGTTAGTAGAACCTGAGATAATTACAGAGACTAATGTAAGCTATGAGTATGTTAGTGTACCAGTGGAAGTAGACAATGGTAACCTAGAATTTGTACTAGAGCATATCTATGACAATGACGGTCAGGTTAACTACCTTTTAGAGGACCTAGACGATGATGAGCTTGATTTGATTGTTGAAAGAATTATATTTATCAATGATATCAAGTTTATAGCTGCAGATTGTGTAGCAAATGAATTAGCAGACGAGTTAGATAACACAGACTTCACTTTAGCAGATGGAACATTAGTTACATTTGATGAAGATGATATCGAAAGAATTAAAGTAGATGATGATGCTGATGAATTAATCATTAGTGAAGTTGACTTTGATGATGGAGATGCTGTTGTAACAGTAACTGCTGAATTCGAACAAGATGATGTTGAATATGGAGCTGTATTTGAAGTAGAATTCAAAGATGGTGAAGTAGATGATATCAGCTTAGTTGAAATAACAGAAGAGGAATAATATCCTCTTCTTTTTTTTATTTTTTTAATTATAATTTTTAAACCACAGGGAAGGCTAATTCTAAATGTCATTAGAGGAGATAATACAAAACCAAATGAAACGAGAAAGACTTATTCTTTTGAATGATATACATGTACCTTATCATGATGAAGAAACATTACAAGCCGTTAAGAGGGGAGTAAGAAGCCTTAAACCTGATATACTATTACTAGGAGGAGATGTAGCAGATTTTTACAATGTCAGTTCATTTAATAAAGACCCTAGTAGAGAGCATAATCTGTATGATGAAGTTACGGAAGTTAAAGAATTCTTAAAAGATGTCTCTACTAAATGGAATGCTAAGAAAGTTATATATCTAAATGGGAATCATGAAGAACGATTACAGAGGTATATAGATAACAATGCTCCAGATTTGCATTGGGTTGAAGGATTAAAACTGGAGAATATTTTAGATTTAGATAATTTTAATATTGAATTTATCAAAGAAAGGTATTGGACACACAAGGGAGTGATATACTCTCATTTGAACAAAGCCCTTAAATGGGGAGGGTCTAGTGCTAAGAATATAGGATTAGATTACAATATGTCTGTAGTACATACACACACACATAGGATTGGACATACAAGACATGGAGATAGAGATTTCTATGATAATGGATGTTTATGTAAGTTAGAGGCAGATTATATAGCTGGACCAGTGATGTGGAATCAAGCATTTATGATTGTAGATTACTTAGAT
>Ga0233436_1001103_pt1 | contig 24372 bp, 33 predicted proteins | sample SI_122_August201_2_FD_182723 | JGI IMG/M metagenome (GOLD analysis project Ga0233436, IMG submission 182723) | Seawater microbial communities from Saanich Inlet, British Columbia, Canada - SI_122_August2016_150_MG | ecosystem: Environmental > Aquatic > Marine > Inlet | place: Canada: British... | reverse complement strand
TGAGGTTAGTTCTGTTACTATGAGGCAAATGGTTATTAAGAATAGTCGAATTAGTGCATTTCCTTGTGGTGATAGTGGTGATACAATAAGAGGTATGACTGCTAATGTATTAATAATGGAAGAGGCAGCTTATATTAAAGATAGCATAGTAAACCAAGTATTGATGCCAATGGTAGCAGCAACACAAGGTAAGGTAATAAAGATTAGCACCCCATTCAGTATGAACCATTTTTATAATAGCTTCCAATCAGATGACGCATATAAGAGTCATCATTATACGTGGCAACATGCAGTAGATGCTAAACATTTTACTATGGACTTCATTGACGAGCAGAAGAACCAGCTTGGTGAACATAGCATTGAGTTTAGGACAGAGTATTGTGCTGAGTTTATTCCTGATGAGGATGCATTCTTCTCATGGGAGTTAATTGATAAGTGTATTGGTGATTATGAAATGCTGGGTGAAATATAATGTATGATGAAATAACTTGTGAAGCTTGTGCTTGTAATACTTTTAATAAACTATATTATACTGATTATAAAATATTTGGTACTTGTGTTTATTGCAAAAAAGTAAATAAATTATATGAGGAATGATATGATGATATGTGATAAGTGTTGGAACTATAAAGAGTTTGGTAAGACGTGCTACTATTATTGGGACGAGAAGAAAGCGTGTACACAATTTAAAGATAGTAAAGACGACACACCACATATAGAAGATGAGAGGAAAATATGCCAACATATGTATTAGGGGCGGACCTTGCAATAACAATATTTAAATACTTGAACTCATACCCTATTAAGTATGGCAATAAATATTTGTAAACAATGTAAAAAAGAATTTAATGCACCACCAAGTTATAATAGAAAGTTTTGTGGTAGGAGTTGTGCAACAACATATAAAAATTTACATAATAATCCAATGTGGAATGAGCATATAAGAAAAAAGGCACAAGAATCTTTAAAAGGTAATGTTCCTTGGCAGAAAGTATTGGGTAATGATCATCCAAAAGTTATATTATATAAATATAGGATGGCCAAATTACAAAGTAAAAGACAGAAAGGAAAAAAGGCATGGAATAAAGGATTAACTAAAAAGGAAAATCCAGATAAAGTTAAATATGGTTTATTTAGAGAAAAAAACCCTATGTGGAAAGGTGGCCCATCAAAAAGAGATTATAGAGACAATTACAAAGAATGGATGGAATTAAGATTATCAATATTAGAACGTGATAATTACACGTGCCAAAATTGTGGTTTAAAAAAGACAAAAGGATTACATGTTCATCATATAATACCATGGAGGGAAAGTAAAAACAATGAAAAAAGCAATTTATTAACGCTTTGTAATTATTGTCACAAAGACTAAAATGATAAACAAAACATATGTCCTTGGTGCAGAAATAATGAGGTAACCCCTCTTTATTGCATATACCTTGCGAGGGCAGGCGAAGATAGTTCTGTATTCGTTATAATTGAGAAAGGAGATCCACATAAAGTGGTATTCATTAAAGAGATACCTAAGAATACCATGGACGAAGCTATTGACTATATTAAATATTTACATAACCGATTTAAGTTCCAAAAGATAATATGTGATAGCACTGGACTAGGTGCTGGTGTTTCTGATGTGCTTAGTAGAGATCTTAATCCACCTAAGACATTAAAGCAAGATACATATAAGACACCTCATGATAGTGTGGATATTGTTATTGGTGTTACGTTCACACAAAAGAATAAGATGGATATATTCAGTAACCTAAAACTATTAATGGAGCAAGGCAAACTATTAATACCTAATCATAAGAAGTTAATATTCCAATTAAAAGACTTTCGTTATGAGACAACAGAGTCTGGCAATCTTAAGTTGCATCATGGCGAGGGTAATCGTGATGACTTTTGTGATGCGTTGGCATGTGCTGCTCATGGATTGAGAAGTAAACAAATAGGCTGGTTCTTTGGATAAAAAAAACTTTATTTAAATACTTGAACGTGTATTTATAGTATTGTCTCTTAATAACTCGTTAATTCGGGGTATTATCGGATGGCTACTTAGTAGTCAATCACCTCTTTTTCCTGCTCGGGTGAGATTCCCGTGTAGGTTTTATAATCATGGGAATCCTAGACTTAATAAAAAACACAAAGAAATATCTTGCAAAAGATATAAGATTATTTAACGCTGGAGAAATAACACCTACAGCAGACTTACCTGTATTACCGACATGGTTCTTTAATCCAATGTTGGGAGTGCCACGTAGGATTAATCTCCTAGAGGTAAGACAATACGCTAAATCTTGTTGGGTACAGATGGTTGTAAATGCAATCATAAAACAATTGATGATTATTGATTGGGATGTTGTTAATACGGATGAAGAAGACGAACAAGATTATAGTACGGATATTGAGAAGTTAAAGACGTTATTGATAAATCCAAATCGTAATGGTGATGCTTTCTGGGATATATGGGGTCCATTCTTAAGAGATGTATTAGAGATTGATTCTGGGGTTGTATATAAAGGACATAATGTAAGTGGCGAGATTGTTGAATTGTTTTCTTATGATGGTGGAAGATTCTTAATGAATATTAATGAGCATGGAATTCTAGGTGAAGATGGAGATGGTAATCCAGTACCAGCATACTACCAATATAGTTTTAGGCAAGTACAAGGTGCACCAATACCATTCGAGAAGAAAGAAATCATATATGGTAAGATTAACACATTGACCGAATCACCACCATATGGATGGTCACCACTACAAAGCATACAACAAGAAGTTGAAGTTATGATCCAGTCCACAAGATATAACAAAGAGTTCTTTATTAATAACGCTACACCCGACGGTATCGTTAATGTTAATATGGACTTGGATAATTTAAGGACGTTCCAATCAGCATGGGAACAACAAGTTAAGGGCAAACCCCACAAACTTGTCTTCCATAACTCTGAGTCTTCCTTTACCCCCCTTGCTACTTCTAATAAAGACATGGATTGGTTGGAAGGTCAAAAGTGGTATTTCCATGTTGTATTTGGAGCATACGGATTAAGTCCTCAAGAAGTAGGATTCTATGAGAATAGTAATAAGAGTACTGGTGAGTCTCAAGAACGAATAACAATCAAGAATGCTATTAAGCCATATTTACAATTGATAGCACAGAAGATTAATAACGAGATACGTAACGAATTAATAGGTCACGATAAGATTAAGTTTGAATGGTTCCCTAGTGATGATGCAGCTGAAAAGATAGAACATGAACAAATGATGGCAAAGCTTGCAGCTAATGTAATAACCATTAATGAAGTACGAGCAATAGAAGGTTTAGAGCCTGTCGATTGGGGTGACGAGCCAATGGCAATGATGATGCAACAACAGATGATTGATAGTGGTGCTATTGGTGGTGACGATGAGGACGAAGAAGAAGATCCTAAAGACAAAGAGAAGAAAGATAGAGATAAGAAAAAGGATAAGGACGAAAAGAAAGAAGATAGGGAATCACAAAAGCTGTATAAGAAATTATTTAAGGGGTTCATGAAAAATGGCAAACAGCAATTCAACTAAAGCAGCTGTTGACCAGAACCGAGCATCATATGCAGATGACGCAATTGCAAGAAGAGTTCTACAAGTTGATGGTTCTGGTAATATTGTTAGTCCTTCTGGTTTAATAGATGTTGAATTTGATTATATTGCATTAACGTATGTCGCTGCAGGTAATGGAGCGGGTGAGATAGAGACTGCAACTTATAAGACTGGTGGATCTGGAGGAACAACTGTGGCAACAGTTACTATTACTTATGATGCTAGTGATAGAATTGCAACAGTTACTAAATCATAATGACCTACACATATAATCCTTTTGAAGGTAAGTTTGATGCTACTCAATGGACTTATGCTAGTGGTATTTTAACAACTAAGATTCCTTCTGATATTTCTATTCCTAAAGATGGTGTTGCAACAGGTGTGAATTTTGGGGTGTCATCATATTATATAGATTTGAACGCTGAGGGATGGGATGGTGCTGCAGGATATGATACATCAACTAGAATAATAAATTATCAACCAGTTGGTGGAACAGTTAAAGGTAGTCTTGGGTTATTATTTAATAATCAATTACATTTTATAATTACAGAGACCGATTTAGCAGCAGTGGCTCCAACAGGTAATGTATTTGGTTATGGTGCATCTGTTGCCCCAACAGGCAATGGGACGAAGATTATATTTAGGGGCGGGGGCAGTGCTGGTGGTAATGGTGCTGGTGGTAATTTAGTATTTATCGGAGGAGCACCAAATGGTGTGGGAACAAGAGGGGAAGTTGTTATTGGTGAAGGCACCGCAGGAATAGATTATTCAATAGTATTTGATGGCGATACTAACGATGGTATTATAACTTGGATGGAAGATGAGGATTATTTTAAATTCGGTGATGACGTTAATGTTGATACCTTGACTGCATCAAAGCCAGTATGGACAGATGCAAGTAAGACCTTAATTTCAAAAGATAACACACCTTGTGATTTAGTGGTCACTAGAAAGACAGCAAACTCAATGACTGTAACTACTGGAACTTTAACTTCTGGTAATGTTGCTAGTACACAAACTTGGCAAGATGGAAGTGAAGTACACATTACAGAAGTTACTGGGGTTCCAGGGTTTGATGTTAAGTTTGTATTTACTAGTATTGCTAATTTCTGCAGGGTAGGAATCTCTGCTTATTATGCTGGTTCTGCAACTCACGTTTGTCAAATACAAATTTATGACCACACCAACACAACTTGGCGTAACTTATGGCATTTACCAGGAACTGCATTAGGACACAATTATAGATATTCAGATATGCCTGTATCACAAGCGACAATACTCGCTGATTACATTAGTGGAAGTGATGAAGTGTGGATACGATTTTATCACCCAACAAGTGGTAATGCATCACACGATTTGTATATAGATTATGTATCAATAATAGGTGAATAAAATGTTAGAATTAGAATACAACGAATTTATGGAAATTGTGGAAAAGAATCCACGTCAACAAGATAAGCGTATATTGCACTATCTTGAAGAAGGCAACCAGTTTACTCTATTTATTAGGTCTGTTGATTATTGGGAATATTTTACAGTGGTCCCTAAGAGTGTAATTCAACAATTTGGTGAACAATACGAAGCATCTATTGAAGAAGCGGTCAGAGACTTCAAGCGTAGTATATTACATGATGCTGTCCCATTAAAAGAGAAAAAGGAAGAAATCTTAGATTTACCTGATACATTAACGAAAGAGGTTGAAATTGATGCTGGTGAAGAGATGATAGATGAAGCTGATGGTTATGTTGAATTCCTAAGGTTCAAAATGAATCAATGGGAAAAGACAATCTTAAACTTCTTAGAGGAGACATTGAAAGATGAGATACAAAAAGATTATGTTGATAAGTCTTTTGGGGACTTTATTAGTAGGTTGTTTAATACTGTTAATACAGCTGGGTTTATGACCAAATTAAAGCGTGTTATTAAATTAGATGTTAAGAAAGGAATTAAAGCAGCGGAAGAAGAGTTGAACATGGATATTGGTGTGGGAGTAGATTTTGATAAAAAAGTAAAACTATTTGCAGATAGACAACTTGATGGGTTTACTATTGATGGCAAAAGATGGAAAGGATTAAAAGGAGTAGCACAAGATGTTCAGAACAATGTTAGTAACATTGTAGCCAATGGTATTAATGAGAAACAAGGTGTTGTCCAGATTCGTAAGGACATACAAGCTGAATTCATTAAGAACAAAGGTGGCAAGGTTAAAGGTAAAATTACTAAAGGTAGAGCAATGAGGATTGCCAGAACTGAGAGTAATAGATTCATTAATGCTGGTAAATTATCAGCATATAAAGATTCAGGGTTAAAAGGTAAGAAGAAGTGGGTTTCATTTGTAGATGATAGAACAACTCAAATTTGTAAGGAATTAGATGGTCAAACCGAAGAGTTACATGGTATCTTTAAACATAGCTCCGGTAAGACTTATGAACACCCTCCTCACGGACCAAATTGTAGGTCTATCATTGAATTTGACCTAGAATAAAAACTTTATTTAAATACTTGAACAAGGTGATATATAATATGGTAAAAGAAAACGTGAAAAAAGATAAATTAAAAATCATTGACTTATATGTTAATAAACACTATTCCATGGATAAAATTTCACAATTATATTACTGTACTTCTGGAACTATTTTTAAATATTTAAGGAAGTGGGGCGTTTCAAAACCAAATCAAGCCAAATCACTTTCGAAAAGATTAACTAAAAATCCAGCATGGAAAGCTGGACAATTATTTAGGGGTGGGTATTTATTTGTTAAAGCTGATAATCATCCGTATAAGAATAATAAAGGATATGTAGCCAAACATAGATTAGTTGCAGAAGAAAAACTTGGAAGGTATCTTAAAGATAAAGAAGTGGTTCATCACTTAGATAACAATAAAATAAATAATTCTATTGAAAATATATATGTTTTTAACAATTGTGGAGAGCATAAAGCTTATCATCATTTTTTAAATAGAACTGTTTTGGAGGCTGTAAATGGAAACTAAAAATAAACTTTCACTCTGGTGTCCTGTAACAAAGGATATAAATTCTGGTGAAATGGTGGGAATATTATCTGATACTTCTTTAGATCGTGATATGGAGTTTATGGATAAATCATTATTACAACAATGGGCTAAGTCTGGTGTTTTACCAGCATTAGCTAATCATACTAATAAGATGGAGAATTTTATTGGCGGATGGACTGACCTTAAGGTTGTCGAAAAAGAAGGGCATACAGCACTCGTTGCTAAACCATTCTTCTTTAAAAGCAATCCTATGGCACAGCAAATTAAAGGGATGGTCGAAGAAGCATTAGCTAAAGGACTAAATCCTGGTATTTCTATCGGTGCAATTCCAAAAGCTCAAGAAGAGCGAAAGATAGAAGGAAAATCATTTACTGTTCACACAGAGGCTGAGTTAGTTGAAGCAACATGGGTGCCTATACAATCAAATAGGAACGCATTTGCAGCAATAGCTCGTAGCTTTGATATTAATATGGATGGTAAGGAGGAAACAAAAATGGATAAGGAATTAGAGAAAGTTGAAGAGGAAGTTCAAAATGTTCCAGATGAGCAAGCTCCTGAGGAAGAAGCGAAGGTTGAAGAACCAGTTGCAGAGGAAGAACCTGCAGTTGAAGAAGAACCAAAAGCTGAAGAACCAGTAGTAGCACCTGAGAAATCAGCAACAGAACTAGAACTTCAAAAGTTAAAAAAAGAGTTGGAAGAGTTAAAAAAGAAGGCGGTATTAAAAGCAACAGTAGAACCAAAAGTAGTGGAAAAGGAATTAGAACCAACACTAAGCAATGTTCTAATAAAACAATTCGGAGGAAAATAAAATGGAAGCAGGATTTATGAAAAGCGAAATCGGAAATACCGACGCAGGTTACGCTTTTGACCAAGGATTCCAAAAAATGGGAGTCGTAGAAGACGAAACCTATTATGGTGGAATTCGATGGGGTAAGAAAGATTGTGACGAGAAATTAGTAGCAATGGGAAAAGAATATATGGGTACATTAACAAAAGCACCTTCATTTGGTCACACAAGTGGTGGAACAGTAACTGCTTATGGTTTAATGCCAAGTTTCTTCGATCCATCAGTTGTTGATAGAACTGTAAGACAAACACCTTTAGTAAGATTACTACCTAGAAAGGCAGTAAGAGGAAGAGCATATGTTTACAATGCACTAACCGCAAAAGGTGCTTATACATTAGCAACACCAGGAAGTGGATTCAAAGGCGACGATGCAGCATTAGCAGAGGACGTTGATACATGGACTGCAACAAGCACAACCATGAAATTCGCATATGTTGTTGGTAGAGTAACAGGACCAGCATTGGCAAGTGGAATGGGCTTTATGAATTTACTAGCTGAAGATATTAGAGTTAAAACAGCAAGTATGAATGAAATCTTAGAGAATGAAATTGTTAATGGTGCAGTTGCAACAAACGCATTAGGATTTGATGGTTTGAGAGCAGCAATCGCAACAAACACAACTGCAAATGCAGGAGCAGCAATTACATTAGATCAAATCAGAACTGATATGAACACTGTATTTGAAGCAAATGGTATGGTTGATTTAGTAGTAACAGACGGAAATACACACAATGTTATCAAAGGATTATTAATGGACTTCCAAAGAAACATTGAGAGACCTTCTGGAACTATGGACTTCGGTATTCCTGATGCGTTTATGTTTGATGGTGCACTATTCATTAAGGACAGGTTCATGCCAATAACAGCAACTCAGAGAGAAATCCTATATCTTGACACAAGGTATATCTTCTTAGCAGTTCTACAAGACACAACTTTTGAAGAATTAGCAAAGAACAACGACAGTCAGAAATATATGCTAAAATGGTATGGAAGTTTGATTGTAACTGCTGAAGCATTGATGGCTGAAAGAACAGGGTTGGCTTAAAATGGCGGCAATAGCAATAGGTGATTGCACTGTAACAGTTGAAGCAGCAATGCCAGGAGTTAATATGTATAAGATTGTAACTCCAGCAACTGCTGACGACGCTGATACAATTGATTTAAGTACAGTATGTGATGCTGGCAATATTTACTCAGCATCTGTTGAAGCATCAACTGATTCATTACTTACAGCAGTTGTTTCAACAGCAGGAGTTCTTACAATTCCTGGAGCAACTGATGACGAAGCAAGGACTTGTTGGGTATTAGCTAGATCACCAGAATCAGCATAGGAGGCAAAATAAAATGGCAGCAATATTAATAACAAATTGTACTGTGACTGTGGAAGCAACTCTTGGTAGTGTTAATCTTTATAAGATTGTGACACCATCAAGTGCTGACCAAGCAGACACAATTGACCTTTCAACAGTATGTGATGCAGGCAATATTATGTCAGCATCAGTACAGAATTCAACAGATGGTTTAATCACCGCAGTAGTTAGTACCGCAGGAGGCATTACTTTGCCAAGTGGTGGAACTGACAACGAAGTAAGAAATTGTTGGGTAATCGCAAGGTCACCAGAATCAGCATAAATATGTTGATTTTTTTTATTTTTTACCACGTTTAATTTATCGTGAAGGAACTAATCATATATTGATTAGACAAGGAGAAAAACAAAAATGGCATTTGGAATTAGTCAATTAGAAAATCGTAGCTGGACGTTCAAAGGGGACGCAGTTACAGTAGAAGGAGATTTTACAGTAGAAGGCGACTTCACTTTTGGAGACGCATCAACAGACGCTTTAACAGTAACAGGTACTTTTGTACAAACATCCAATGCAGTAACTGATGGGCACACAATAGATGGTTCAGGAGCATTAACTGCAGGAGAAGATTTAGTAAGATTTACAAGCACAGGAAATATAAGTTCAACTTCTAATGTTTTAGCAGTAGAACAGAATACAGGTGCAGGTGTAGCAGGAGCATATGGTATTTATGTGAATTGCACTGGTACAAATGTTGAAGCAATTAAAGTAGACGCAGGTAACTGTGTATTCGATGAAGATTTAGACGTAACAGGAACTATCACTGGTGGAACTGTAACCGATGGAACATTTACATCAACAGCAGGAACTGCAACAGGTGGAGTTAGTATTACTTCAACAACCTTTACAGACGGTACAGCAACATTAACAGCTGGTGGCTTATCAGGGGTAACAACTATTGGCATGACTGGTGACCTAACTTGTAATGGTGGAGACGCGAGTATTATTGAAACAGCAGATGGAGCAGTTGGTGCAGAACTTAACTTACAACAAAAAAGTGCAAGTCCAGCAGCAAGCGACGAGGTTGGTATTGTTAACTTTATTGGTGACGACGATGGGGCAGGAGATACAACTTATGCGAAACTATCAGGGTCAATTCTTGATGCTACAGCAGGCGCAGAGTTTGGGTCAATAATTGTTGAAGTTCAGAATGGGACTGGTTCTTTAGTACCAGCAGCGTCCGTTTCACATAATGGGGTGGCAGGCGCACTTACTACAGGAGTAATTATTAATCAAGCAAATGTAGGTGTGGCAGGTACAAACGTAACAGCTGCTGAATTTGGTGATGGATATAATCATACCACAATTTTAACATTAACTGGCGCGGATTTAGGAGAGATTGGTGGTGGTGGAAATTTAGCAATAGGTGCTTTGATTTACACATTCCCTGTAGGGGCACATGTGCACACAGTAACTTCTGCAAATGTAGCATTAGCTGGTGACGCAGCCGTTCAAGCAGACACACCTGATGTAGGTATTGGAAGCGTTATTGGAACAGGAGCTGTAGCAGTTCTTGGTGGAACAGCAACCTTCGAAGACTATATCAATGGTTCAGCAGCAGCAGATGTTAATGGAACACCCACAATAAATGATATGACTATAAACACAGCAGGAACAATTATGGCTGGTATTTCATTTAACGCGGTTAGTGATACCAAAACATTGCATTATAATGCAGCGTTTAACTGGTCTGGTGCAAGTGCATCAATCTTAGCAACAGGGGTTGTTATTATTCAATGGCAATATCATAGTTAATTTATGATATTTTTTTTTTTATTATTATCAAACACGGAGGTAAAACAAAATGCCAACTATAAAAGGTGGATTAAAGTTAGGAAAACATAGTACACAAGAAGATTTAGATAAACTTTCAAAAGCTATAGGTAGACCTGTTTTTAGTAAACATATTAAACCTGTGAAGAAGAAAGGAGTTAAGAAAAAATAATTATTACATTGTGGCATGCAGTCCCGAATTGCGGTCACATAAAATAAACATACAAGTTAAGGAGGAATAAAATGGTATTACCCACAAGCTTAATGGATAGAGAAAAGGGCAAGTTTGTTGAAATTAGTTCTGAAGTTACAGTTAGATTAGTAGGTATTACGGGAGTATTTACCGCTTCAGATAAACCAAGATCACAATTAGAACACGACAAACTTGTTGAAAATGCAGCTGGTGATATAGCTGTAAGGGTAGTAGTATCATAATGAAATAAAATGGCATTACCAACAGCATTAAACCAAAGAGAATGGAGTAAATTTGTAGAGGATGGTAGCGGGAACGTAACTGTCCGAGCAACAATAGAAGGTACAACTGGTGACCTTACAGTCAATGGCGATTTAACAGTAACTGGAGATACTGAAGTAGTAGATACAGTAACTTCTGGTACAATAATTATTGACGTTACTGATACAGAGGCATTATTAGTTAGAAAAGATGGAGATACAGGCGATATATTTACAGTTAATACTAATTTAAACATTTGTAGTTTTGGTGGGAATGTTGCATACGCTGCAAACACACTTTTAGCAATGGGTGGTCAAGGTGCAGCAAGTGTATTTTGGGATTTTGATACTGCAAATGACCAGAGCGTTTTATTGTTAGGTTCTGACCAAGGTAGACAGTTAGTGATTGGTGAGAGTGGTTCAATTACAAAAGACTTCGACCACGCAACTACTACTAATCCAACATTATTTATACATTCTTCAACAGACCCTGATAGTGACAATACACAATGGGGTAGTTTGAATTATACCGCAGCAACTGATAGTTTTGATATTACTACTGGTGGTGGAGAAGTTAAGATTGGAACTACAGAACCAGGACACTTAACACCATCAGCAGGTGATTTAATGGTTTCTGGAGAGTTAGAAGTTGATGGAACTGCTTGGTTTGACGGATTGGCTTCATTCTATGGAACTTTTACTTTTAGTGGTGGTTCTTATGGTAGTATTAGACAAGGGGTAGACGATGGTCTTAAGTTTTGTTTAACTGCCACAGATGGTTTTGCAAATCATCATATGATTATAACCAGTGAATCTAATGCGGCTAAAGACCACGACCACGAAACACCAAGCACAGACCCAACATTATTCATTCATAGTGCGACTGACCCAGATACAGCAAACGACCAATGGTTAAGTTTGAGTCATAATACTGGAAATGCAGTGTTAAATTCTGGAAAAGGAATTATTGCTACGGAAAGTCATATCAGATTAGATGATAATAAAGGTATTGTATTTGGGAGCAGTTTTGACGCATCATGGGATTGGTCAACAGTTCAAGCTACAGAGAACACAATTGTTGCAGGATTAGGAGTTGTTGCTAATTCTATAATATTCACAAATCAATCAAATGGAAATACAGATCATGACCATGCTGCAGAAGTAAATCCAACAATATTTATTCATAGTGCAACCGACCCAGATACTGATAATACACAATATTTGGCAATAACACATAATCAGGATAATTCACTAATTAGTTCTGGTAAAGGTGGAGTTATCATGGGTGTAATGGTTATCGGCACACAAGGAACAGACGTTGCTTCAGCTAACGATGCAACATTAACAACAACAGGGAATTACTTTGACATCACAGGAGCAGTACAAATAAATACATTATCAGTTCCAACTGGTGTGACCGCAGGAACATTCATAACATTACAATTTGATTCAAACCCAATTGTAAAACAAGCAACAGGAGGAGCAGGAGCACAATTTGCATTATTAGGTTCAGTGGATTTTGCAACTGCTGCTGGTGATACATTAACATTAGTGTATAATGGATCTGTGTGGAAAGAAACAGCAAGGACTGTAATATAAAATAGGTGATATAAAATGACGGAATTAAAATTAGAAGAAGAAACATTAAAGGAGTTGAACATTAGAAAACAAGCTATTATGGCAAACCAAGTGTTGGTCAAAATGGCAACACGAGAAATGAACTTGTTTGTAGTAGAGAAATTAAAAGAATTTAAATTAGACACAACAAAACAATACAGCATTGATGAAAAGACAGGTGTAATAAGCGAAGTTAAAGCTGAACCTGTGAAGGTGGAAAATGACAATGAAGAAGGTGGAGAGTCTAAGACAGAACCAAGCAAAGAATAAAATTGTAAGGTTATTCAAGACACAACCATTAATCGACGACAAGTGGGTAAAAGATAGGTCTAAACTCAAAGCGTATTTAGTAGTTAAATATAGCGATAAGCATGATGATTATCTACCTGTGTGGAAGAAGATTGATGATAAGAAAGTACCTTGGTGGGATGTAGAAGTTCATGCAAAACTTAAGAAAGACATTAAAGAATATAGTGACACTTGGGTTAGAGCAAAAAAGAACAAAAGCAAACACACTAAAGCTCGTAAAATGTTTTCCAAAGCTAAACTTACTCGTTATCATACTGACGATTTTCATGACGCACAAGATAAGTATATTGAATGGTGTGGTAAGGAAGGAGTCGTTGTTAATAAACTTAAATTGGGGGATTACCATGCCAGATAGAACATTCATGAAAATTACTAACAAGGACATTTACAAGAAATTAGAGGACATTGAAGAACACGTGATAAAAACGAATGGCAAAGTAATGCTTAATAGATGGATAGCGTCAACAGCATTAGGATTAATAGTTGGACTTTGTTCAATATTATTAGTATATAAGATATGGTGATACAATGGCATATGCAACAAATTTACAATTCATACAAAAATCAGGATTGGGACTTAGAGCTATTGACGAGAATGTTGGCACTGGCGATAATTCTGAGGTTAGTTTCGATTTAGATAATACAAATATTACGTCAGGCGGTTATGAGCTTAGTTATGCTGCAAGTGGTAGTAATGTATTTACAGCACTCACTGATGTTACTCATTATGCGTTAGATTTAGCAAGTGGTAGAATAGTGTTGACAGGTGCGGGTGTAACAGCATTAGGAACAAATATTCTTTATGCGACATATGGTTATACAGACTTATTTGCTGATAGTGTGATTACTGATATGATTGCTGCAGCAGATGATGAGATAGACAAAGTAACAGGTCGTAAATGGGACACACCTACAAGTATTATTGAATACAGAAGTGGTAGAGCAAGTCTTGGTTATCCTACAACAAACAGACCATTCGCTAATGATTGGGATGCACCTGATTTTATAGTGTTAGATCAGAAACCAGTAACAACAGTTGATGCAGCTTATTTCTTAGCAAGACCATTAACAGTCGGTAAGTTTTATAATTATGATTTGGGGAGTACAACATTTACAGATTTAACTGACAATATTAATTCAACAACCGAGGCACCATTCATATTGTTTGATGATGCCCCAGTAACTGGAGATATAATTTATATCGGTAGTGGATTAACATTCTTAGGATTAACAACCTATTTATCAGTGGTGGGCGTTGATAATGGAAGCACAGCTATTGATTGGGAGTATTGGAATGGTACTGCTTGGACAGATTTAACTGAAACTGATGAAACAACAGGTGCTAGTATATTTACTGCAAGTGGAAAGTTTACATGGACATATCCATATGGGTGGGCAGAAACTACAGTTGATGGATATTCGGCTTATTGGATAAGAGGAACACTTACTGATGATTATAGTGTAGATCCACAAGTTTCAACAATGAGAATAGAAGATCCTATTAATACTGTGGTCGAACCTTATCAGCGAAAGTTACGTGGTGAAGGGCAATTATATTTTACTGATATTGTAGTACCAGATGGTACTGATAATATACGTATTGATTATAACTATGGTGTGGTTACGACTCCTACTTACATATCCGATTTAAGCGTCCATGTAGCCTCGCTAAAGGCTTTTGTTAACTTATCCGGTGGTTCCTATGATGATGCAACATCGTACACCTTAGGCAGCAAGGCGGTCACTATAGGAGAGGTCTATGTAAATATCAGAGAAGTAATTGCTCAAATTAAAAAACGTATTGATGAACTGTATGCTCTAACTGGTAAAAGAGCAGACGTGGCGGCAATCTAATGGTAAAAACAGCACTACAAAGTCATGCAAAGATTAATAGAAAGTTAATAACAGAAGCCATCAAGATATTTGGCAGAACGTTATCTAAAAGAACTGTGACAAGGACGGTCGATTCATTTGGACAACTAAGTGCATTAACAACTGCAGATGTCACATTTCAAGGAGACTTACAATTTGGCTTAGACTTAGACCAAAGGTTTTTAGAAGCAGGTATTGTCGAAGTAGGTGATGGTGTTTTATATATACATCCTACCGCATTATCAACATTACCAATACCACAAGACCAAATTATTGATGGTAATAGCGTTTGGGAAATCATTAAAGGTATTGAATCACCAGAACTTGGAGGGAACGTTACTCACTATTCGTATAGATGCAAGAGAAGAATTAATGCGAGTGATGTATAATGATACTTACAGTTGATGGTCAGAAGTATGAAATCACTAACTGGGACGAATTTCAAAAGAAGTTTTTATCAGCAATAGGATTCCAATTACAAAGCGAGATCCGAAAGCAAGTTGATCGTATGAACCTTATTGGGAGTACAAGACAATTACGATTAGGTACTGATTTTATTGTTCAAGGTAACGAACTCACTATGACATCTTCAGCACCTCACGCTGTATATATTGAATATGGGACTTATGATTATTGGGAACAATATGGACAAAGTTCATTCCCTGACCCTGGTTATCCATCAATACCTAAGAAGAAAGAGTTAACACCACAACAACGTAAAGGTATGCCAAAAGGTATGCAACCATTTGCACCATTCCGGAGAGTATTATGGAATGATAATAAGATGGGACAAATCATTGATAAGGCAGTTAGAAACGTCACACTTTAAACTTTATTTAAATACTTGAACATATTATTATAATCATCCAAGATGGAGTATTACCATGACAAGAACTAAGATAGAACCTGAAAGAATATTAACAAACTTCTTACGAAATACTTTAACAGATATAAATGGCTCTAGATCTGGACAATGGATATACCCTGATTTTCCTAGAGTTACATCACTTGGTGATGCATCTTATCCTAGAGTTGGAATAACAATGCTGACAGAATCTTCTACTGCTATGGGTATGTTTGATGATACTCAATGGGAAACTGTAATGTTCCAAATTGATGTGGTTACTAAGAAAGATTTATTGTTTACACCTAGAATTACAGCTGAGGCATTAGGAACAATGTCTGCCACAGCTAATTCTGATAGGTTTACATATAACGAAATTCCAGCCTCTGTCACGAATGTTCAACATAATGCAGTATCATTTGGCACTGTTACACGTGTAAATACAGATGCTGATTTTACAACACCAGCTGCAGGAACAGTAGAATATTCAGGAAGCACTGGCAACTTAAACTTCGCAGCAGCAGACTTAGTATCATACGACACACAAGCAATAACATCTACCTATACTGTTGCACTTGAAGGAAAGAAAGCAGTTGAATATATTGGTAGAGATATTATAAAACAAATACGAACAGGATGGCGAACAGATACAACATTCGCTGGACTTTATTATCCAAATAAAATTAGTAACTCATCATTACCATTAGATGAGGATTTAGGAATATATAGACAGATGCTAGAGTATCAATGTAATGCATTCAATCTTGGAGAGGGAATATAAAATGGCACGTATGTGGGTAAAACCAAAAGGTAGGTCAGCAGTTCTTGTTGACGAAGAACAAGCTGAAATGATTATTAAACAAAATTATGAGCTTAGAAATCCAAAAAAGGAAGTGAAGAAAAAGGTAATTAAAAAGAAAGTTAAGGAGGAAATTAAAGATGGCAACAATTGATTATTATAAGGGCTTCGATTCATATGTTTTGTATGGTGAAGAAACAAGTTTTGGTGCAGGAGCAACACCGGCAGCAGGGAATAGAGTTGGAAGAGTATCAAGTTTTAATATTAACATGGCAAATAATATGTTTAAGACTCAAGGAATGGGTGAAGGACGTAACGTAACTGGAAGTTTTACTGGTCCATTTGATGTTACTGGTAGTATGGATTGGGAAGTTGATGATTTCACATTTATGCAATATGCCGTAGGAGTATTAGCTGGAACTGGAGTAGTAGCAGACCCTTGGCAATTAAATGAAGCTGATAATATTGGATATAGTGCAACAACCATTCCAACATTGACAATGGAGTTTGGTAGTGAAGGAAATGATATTGACCATGAGGTTTCAGTATATGGCGCTGTTATTAATAACTTAACACTGACTGCAACACAAGGAGAAACATTAAAAGCGTCATGTGACTTTATTGGTCAAACAGTGGCTTCTACAGCAACAATATTAACATACACAACACCAACAACTGAAGTGTTTGTATTCCAACAGGGTGGTGTGGTAATCGGAGCATCCGACACATTTGATTGTACAAGTTTTGCATTGACCATTGCAAATAATATACAAACGTATAGAAATTTGGGTAGTAGATTAATTCAACAACCAGTTACTGGGATGAGAAGGTATGATTTTACAATAACATTTAAAATGAAAGATGATACAACCGCAGGAGTTCTTAGTGGTACTGAACTACAAGATTTCTTCTGGGGGGCAACAGGAGCACCTGCATCATTAGCAACAATCACAAGCAAAGCAGTGAGTTTAGATATTACGGAAGGTGCAGCAGCAGGAGATAGAGTTGTAAACATTGACTTAGAGAATTGTTATTTTGAAAGTTGGTCACAACCAGTAACACTTGATGGTGGAGTGATTGAAGTAACAGTATCTGGTTATGGTCATGCTGGGTTAACAGATGGAGCAGTAAATGTACCGATTAGATGGTATGCAATAGCATAATTTTTTATTTTTTTATTTTATCGGTAAGATGCCGAGATTAGTAACAACCAAGATGGTGAAAAAATATGGACGAAAATAAAGTACAATTGAAAGATGGTGAAGTTATAATTAGAAAACCCAAAGCCAAAGTTAGAAACGCGGCAATGATGAAAGCAGAAACTCCAGAGGGACTTAAAAACACAGTATTTATGGTTGAACTATTACCTTATTGTGTAAAAACACATCCATGGGGGGTTCGACCAGTAAGAGATTGTTTAGATAATTTAGATGTTGACGAGTATGATAAATTGGTTGATTGTTTAAGAGGGTTAATGCATCCAGATGAAAATCAAAAAAAAAAATTAAATCGGCAATCAGACCTTTCAAAACCATCGACGGATGGGCAACAAGAATAAATTTTGGTAATGATTACAAACTAAATAATATATTTGAAGAGTATTGTTTTTTAAAAACATTTGGTTGTGCAAAACAATATGACGACTATGACATTCAAAAAATACAATTATTATTATTAATAGAAGATACGATTAAAAATGTAGAATCAGAAATAGGAAGGTTAAATAAAAATGGCTGAAACAACAATAAAAGCGAAATTAATGTTAGATACATCAAGCGGTGGTGGATTAGGTGCTGCTGCTGGTGGTGGAGAAGGTGGATTAGGTGGTGGTGGATTAGTAGGACCTATGAAAGGATTAGGAAAATCAATGGGAGCAATGGCTAAATCACTTGGTGTGTTGTTATCAGTTATACAAGCATTCAAAGCACCATTATTAATGATCGCACAAATTGCATCATTATTATTAATGTTTTTAAAACCACTATCTGATGTTGCTGTGTTCTTTTTAAAACCATTCATAATGATATTAGCAAAATTACTCATACCATTTCTAAGAGCTTGGAATAAGATTGTTAAGAAAACCGGCTTAGAAGAAAAAGTAGGAGAAGTGGGGAAGGGTGCGATAAAATCAATAATTCCAGGAGCAGGGCTTGTTGATACAGCTAAAAAAATAGCAGAAAAGTTTGAAGAATCAAAACCATTATTTAAAAGAATAAAAGACAAAATAGTAGATTGGGCTGGTAAAGGATGGGATGGTGCAAAATCTGCGTGGGAATGGGTCAGTGATAAGGTTATTGAGTGGGCTCATGCCGGATGGGACGCGGCAGGGACAGCATATGATTGGATAACCGGACCATTTATGGAGTGGGTGAGTGATAAATGGGACGACGCAAAATCATTATATGTAGAAGTTACAACCCCTGTTTTTGATTGGATTGGTAAAAAATGGGAGGATGCTAAAAGTTTATTCGTTATAGTTACAGAACCTGTCATAAAATGGATAACTGATAAATGGGAATCAATTGAAGATTTTTCATCAATGGTTTGGAATGCAGTAAAAACTTGGTTGGCAGGTGCTAAAGATAAAATAGTTGGATTAGTTATGGGGATGATACCCGACTTTTTGAAAAATATAGTTAGTAAGGGTGGTGGTAAAAAAAAAGGCGATGAAAGCGTTGGAGACGCATTAATTACTTCAGATGGAAGAGTTATAAAATTTGATCCTAATGATGATATTATGGCGAGTAAGAATGGTTTTAAAGGAATGGGTGGTGGCAGCAATATTAATGTAACCGTGAATATTAATGCGTTGGATGCAGGATCAATAAATAGTTCGTTAATTGATAAAATCACTAATAGAATTACTGAAGTTATAAAACGTGAAACATTAGGAAGAACAAGTTATGGGGTGGGGGCATAATGGCAGCACCAACATTAGATGGAAACGCATTAGGAAGTGTTAATTCAATCAATTATGTTAAAGATGCAAATATTATTCCAATAGCTCTTGCTGGGAGTGATAGTGATGACACCTTAACATTTGATTTATTTGGAGTTACTAAAATAATTAGAGTTGAAGGTCTTTTCGCAGGAGAGACAGCAACTGTAAAAGCAGCAATTGATGTTATTGCGGGTTTGGTCGCGGGAGCACAAACAGATAGTGTTAATTTTATAAGTGATGAATTAGGAACGATTGGTGTGAAAATTAATTCTTTCGATGTAACTTGGGTGATTCCAAGTAATAGAGCAACTTATGTTTTGACTTTAACTGAGGGAGTATAATGGTACGAGTTCTAACATACATAACAATTGGTGGTGTGGATGTTACTAGTGATTGTGTTAGTTGTAAGTTTATAGATACTTTTGGTAGTGAAATTCCAGACGCTTTTTTATTGTTTGCATCACGTCTTTTTACAACTATAACGCCTGGTAATGGAGATGAAGTTATTATTAAACGTGGACCAATAACCGGACAAGAATATAATGTTTTCAAAGGTAATGTTGATACCATTAGTAAAAATCAACCTTATATTCAAATAAAAGCAAGAGATAAGTTGATCGCATTAGTTAAAACAGATGTTAATACTTCTTTCGATAAGGATATTGATTCAGAAGCAGGTGTTGCGTCAGCAATAGCAAATACATTAATAACAACATTTGGTGGGCTAAGCACTAATTCTGGGGCTACAGTAGTCAACACAGGAGCAGTAGTATTATTAGATAAATTCTTATGTAGGAAAACAGATATATTTGAAAGAGTAAAATGGATTGCAGATACATTCAATTATCAAATTTATTATAACTATGATGATGACTTTGTTTATTTTGAACCTGAAGGTAATACTACAAATGTAAATCCATTAACAGTCGGTGATAATGTTTCTAATATTCCTAAATGGGAGTTTGATAACACCCAATTGGTTAATCAAATTCGTGTAGATGGTGCAGAACAGATGGTTGAGACTACTGAAAATGGTAGGATAGGAACTGACCCAACTTATACACAAACAGATGTATTATTAACGAAATCTCCATTCTCTACTAAAGTTTGGGCTGGTGCGACAACCCCACCATCAGACGATCCTACCTTTTTAAGAATTGGTGGAACTATTGATGGTACAGCAGTCGCAGATTTTGATTATAGTGTTGATGTTGAAAATAAATTAATAGTTTGGAATACTACAACATATACTCCAGGTGCAACCGATTATGTCGAGGTGAGATATACATACCCATCTCCTGTCCCGATTTTAAGAAAACGACAAACTAGTATTGATGCATATGGATTATCATCAACAACAAAAGCTTTCAGTGATATTAAAACAATTGAAGACGCAACTAATAGAGGAACCTTATATTTAGATACTTATGCAGAACCATTTGTAAGAGTTAAACTTAATGTGCCAAGTATTGATAATGATTACAGGGCTGGTGAAAAAGTTACAATTGTCGATAACGTTAATGGTGAAACACGAGAATTAGTAATAAATAAAATCGAAAGAAGCTGGCCACATAAATTCGATAAATTACATTGTGGTAATAAAGAATATGCGTTAGCAGAATATAATAAATTAACATTAGATAGAATAAAAAGATTAGAAGAACAACAAAATAAGAACGATGATATATTAATCCAAATTGTAGATTTAGATAGAACCTTCCAACCACGACGTCGTTATATGAAATTAGAGAAGCAAACAATATCTGATACTGATTCATTAATATGGGATCATCCGACACAAGGACAATGGAATGACGAGCCTGGAAGTAATACTGAAGAATGGGGGGGTACTGCATTTGGAACAGCAACTGTCCCTAAATTAGTCCAAGGTAATATGACATACGAAGAACATTGTTATGATACTGATTTCCATGACGCTATTAATAGCACTGCTACATTTAATACTGTTAATCAAGATATATCTTTTACAGCTGGTCAAATATGGTATAGTGAAGCCATAGATATTGGAAGCACATTATCGTTCATTACATTATCATTAGGAACAGTTGTAGGAACATTATTAATTGAAATTTCATCAGATAATAAAGCAACATGGCAAACTATAATTGGTGGTGTAAGAACCGCAGTCACATCATCAGATGGCTTAGGAACTTTTATAAGGATCACAGAGGATAATGCAGCAGTAGCAAGTATAGATTTAACTAAAAATAGTTTTGGGCAAATCACATTGCCTGTTATAAGGGCATATATGGAGGAATAAAATGGCAAATGGATCAATCATTGTCGATACTGGAAGACAAATTATAATTAATAGAGCATATAAGGCAACACCAGATTATTTAGTGCCTACTCAATTTAAAGTAGGAATATCAAATAGTACACCAGATGTTGGTGATGTTGATTTAGATATTGCAATACCTATTACAGATGGTACTATTAATGATGATGGTAGTAATACTGGAAATCTTGTGGGGAGTGCTGGTGGAACAACATCAACTGATAATATTATAACCTTTAAACCAGGAGGTGGCACAACAGATGTTACTGCTCAGAACTTATTGGCTAATGGTACTAGTGTTAGTAAGACATGGACAATAGCAAATTTAGCAGCAGCTGGAACAGTAATGACAGCCTCTGAACCTTTTGGTGTATGGATTTATATGGACGAGACTGCAGTTTATGATTTATTAGCTGCAGCTGGAACTGTATTAGAACTTAGATTTAGAACAAATGGTGATGGAGCAGGACTTTATTTTGAATATGTTAGAACCAAAGCACAATTAACATCAGGTTGGAATTGGGTAACTTCTGGAACTGCTATAATGTCATCACTAACTCAAGGTGGTGGAGATCCTAGTGGGGTATTAGACGAAGTTATATTAATAATAACAACCGCTGTAGCAGCAACTACATTCTCGGCAGGCGAATGTGTATGGGACCTACTTAGAGGATGGGCAGAATCAGACCTTGTTAAAGATTATATTAGTGGATATCCAGTAATAGATGAGACAAGCTTTGAAGTTGAAACTCGAGGAATATTAGTAACCACCGATGCTAATGGGTTCGATATTAACGGATTTGGAAATTTCAATAAAGATGCAACAAGTTTAATGAGTGGTGAAGATACTTATACAGCAGAAAGTAAAAGTGATACCGACCAATTTACATACATTGTAAAAGATAGATTAATTTAGGAGGAGAAAAATATGACATTACCAAATACATTTACAGCAGGGACTGACGCATTAGCGGCAGAAGTTAACGAGGATTTCGTTTACGTTAATCCAGTTTTTGACGTTGAACATATATCAGCAGTTGAATTTTCAGGAGTGATTGCACATAGTGCTACTAATTATTCATTAGTACAAACGGCTGGCAATGTTGGACTATGGAATGGAACTACATTCACAGCTAAGAGTGCTAACTTAGGTACTATTTCAATATTAAGATTATGCAAAGCAAATGCTGCTTATGGTGTAGGAGTAGAAGGTGCAAATAGTGGAAAAGTAATTTTTACATCAAGTAGTGGTGCAACATGGGCAACAGAAACAGCAACAGGTTTTTTAACAAAAGTTTATGATGCTAGTATGCCAACAACATCTCTAGTTGTAGTTGGTGGAGATGATGCAGGTGGAGTAGACCATGTGGTTTTCAGTACAGACTTGAGTGAAGGTGGTGGAGGAAGTTGGACAGACGCTACAACCTCCCCTGGAGCAGGAGTTTATTGTATAGATATGTTTGATGGTACTACTGGTTATACAGTAGATTCTGCAGGTAATATTTGGAAAACAACTGATAGTGCAGTTACTTGGGTAGACACTAATGATAATGTGACTGGTATAGTCTTTCAATCAAGCATTCTATGTTTAGATGCAGACACTTGTATTATTGTTTGTGATGATGGTAGAATTTATCATTATGTTAATTCAACTAATACTGTTACTTTAAAACATTATAATGCAGATTATGATTTGAATAATGGTATTATTAATACTAATGGTATTTTATATATTATGATGAGGAATACAACAACAGCCAGTGTAATATTATTAACATCTAATGATAGTGGAGTTACTTGGACATCTCAAAGTATAGGTTATGAATTAAGTACGGCTACAACAACAGAACAGAAATGTGGACTCGCACCTTATGATACTGGTAAAATAATGTTTCCATTTTATGGGACATTATTAAAACAAGATAGAAGCTTATTGTAGGTGAAATAAAATGGTACATAGATTTGCATATATTTTACAAAAAACGTTCCCAGACTGGTACACTAAAAAGGGTGGATTCTGGGATGTGTTTGTTCCTTATATCTGGAACCATAAATGGCTACAAAGCAAAGTTATGTACCCGACGATTTCTGGTAAACGTAAAGTGGACATCAAATCAGTGTTCATGTATAACTATCTACTACAAGGTGTTGCAAAAAATATCACTAAAAATTGTAAGACTAACGACCAAAAGGCATATAAGATATGGCAGTGGGTGACTAAGAATATTAGATACCAATCTGATTATAGAATGCATAAACGTAGAGAGTATTGGCAGATACCTTCAGACACATATTTATCTTTAAAAGGTGATTGTGAGGATGGTGCTATTCTAATGGTTCGTATGTGGCTTGATGCAGGCATTCCTAGGCATCAATGTAAGTTATGTGCTGGTTATGTAGAGGTAAATTATAAGCCCGTGGGACACGCTTATGCTATCTATTTAAAGGAACATACAAAGAACTGGATTATTATGGATTGGTGCTATTGGCAACATAAGATCCCATCACGATGGCGATTCAATAAGTCTCATGCAGATTGTCCAGAATATAATGAGATCTGGTGGACCACTAATGATGAGAAAAGCTGGGCGCAACACGATATATTAATGAGGGATGGATTACATGACTGAATCACTAGATGATATTGCAAGAAAACATG
>Ga0233436_1001101_pt1 | contig 24395 bp, 24 predicted proteins | sample SI_122_August201_2_FD_182723 | JGI IMG/M metagenome (GOLD analysis project Ga0233436, IMG submission 182723) | Seawater microbial communities from Saanich Inlet, British Columbia, Canada - SI_122_August2016_150_MG | ecosystem: Environmental > Aquatic > Marine > Inlet | place: Canada: British... | reverse complement strand
AAGATAAACTTCTTACAATTAAAAATAACTTATAGATATTTCTTAACATTCTTAGTTTCTAAAGATATACTTCAGATATACTTCTTTAGCTATTTTTGTTAAACAATGTCTTTGGACTTAACATATATAATATTAATATTTTGAACTTTTTGAGAAAAAGATTTTATTTACTTCCAATTTTAATAATTTATATGTTAAATAAAAATATAATCCAATTAACTTTATTTATACTGTTAATAATATTAGCCTCTATATTATTAAATTATCTCTATTATTTGATTATTCCTGATGAAGAAAGTAATAGTCTAAAAGAAATAAAGAAATATCATAAAGATAACTCTATTGATATTTTGTTTTTAGGTGACTCTCATCCAAAATTTGCAGTTAACCCTAAATTTATTGATAACAAAAATGTTTATAATTTTTCTATTGCTACAATAAATTATATTTCTATTTATCATAATCTAGAAATATTATTAAATAAAGAAAACATAAAGGTACAAAATATTATTATAGAAATAGATCCTCATAATTTTTCTGAAAAAAAATTTCAAGTAACACCATTAAAAAATTATAAATTTTATTCTAAATATTATTCTCAAAATTATATAAGTAAAATAAACAATGAAAATATATATACTACATTTAAAAAAAGTATTATACAGTCTTACTTTTGATATATATGAAACTATTATAACATTTTAACAAAAACTAAAAGTATAATTTTAAATCAAAAAGAAACTAACTACAAATGATGGAAAGCTTGAATTTCTCAATTAAAAGATAAAAAAAGCGTGAAATTAAGAATAGAAAATAGCTTTAATAATGATTACAAAGAAAGTAAACTATGATATGATTACTTTGAAAAAACAATTAAATTAGCAAATAATAATAATATCAATATAATTTTTATAAAATATCCGTTATCTAAAAATTATATTAATTTACTAAATAAAGATTATAATAATAATTATATAGAAAAAGTTAAAAATATTATTATAAAAAATTGAATAAAATTTAAATTATTAGATTTCAGTAATTTTAATTCTGACAAAAATAATTTATTTAATGATCCCGATCATTTAAACATAAAATGATCTGAGATTTTTAGTAAAGAATTAAATAATAAAATTAAAAAATTATGAAAATAGCTATGATAATAGAAGCTTGGAAACCTATTTGGTGATGATGACAAGCTGTTGCATATAATTTGGCAAAATACCTTTCAGAAAAACAAAACTGCAAGGTTGATTTATATGTGATGAATCTTTCATGAAAAAATAAAAATCATGTAGAAAAAATAAATAATAATTTTAATATTATTTATACTTGAAAAGAAAAACGCTTTTCCTTTTTTGATAGAATTTGTTGGATATTTGAATTGATAAAATTAGTTAAAAATAATAATAAAATAAAAAGCTATAATTATATATTTGCTCACGCTAATCTTCCTTGAATTCCTGCTAAAATTCTTAGTAAAAAACTAAAAATACCTAGTATCTACCAAGTTCACTGAAGCTGAATTGAAGCTATGAAGAAAATGTATTGAGATAATTTAAAATCAAATATTTTATTTTTTATAGAAAATTTTATTCAAACAAAAATAAAATATGATTTACAATTAACTGTTGATAAACTATTTTTAAAAAGGAAAAATATAAATAAAGCTATTTTTATCCCAAACTGAGTAAATTTAAAATCTTTTGAAAATATAGATAAAATAAATAAAAAAAATAAAGATTGAATTAACTTTTTATTTGTTTGAAGACTTCATCCTCAAAAATGACTTATATATTTAATAAAAGCTATTAATTTATTGAAAAATAAATTAAATAATCATAAATTTATTATTGTTTGAGAATGAGAAGAAGAAAATATTCTAAAAAAAGAAATAACAAAACTTAAATTAGAAAGATTCTTTGAATTTAGATGAAAAAAAAGTTGAATTGATTTAATAAATGAGTATTATAAAGCAGATGTATTTATATTACCATCTTTATTTGAATGATTCCCTCTTACTTTACTTGAAGCCTGGGCTTGTAAACTAGCTGTTTTAGTTACAAATGTTTGAGAGAATGAAAATGTAATAAAAAATTGAATTAATTGATGGTTATCTGATGTATGAGATTATAAAGATTTAACAAAAAATATTAAGAAAGTAATCCAGTTAGATAAAAAAGAATTAAATAAAATTTGAGAGAATTGATATGAACTTGTAAAAGAAAAATATAATTTAGATAAAATTAATGGAGAAATCTTTAATAAAATAAAAGAAATAAATGAATAAACAGTATTCTAAAAAATATTATAATAAACTTACTTTTAAAAATAATTTTTCATGGTTTGAAAAATTATTTTTAAAAGTAAGTGAAAAAATAAATATAATTTCAAATTATTATTATATTTTATTAAAAGTTTTAAAAGAAGTTCCAAAGGATTGAACGGTATTAGATGTATGATTAGCAAATTGAAGTTTTCTTAACTTTATTCATAGATTAAGACCTGATTTAAAACTTTATTGAATAGATATAACGGATACAAAAGATATTATACCAGAATATATTACTTTTATTCAAGCAGATGCAACTAATTTTGATCTAAAACAAAAGTTTGATTTAGTTATTTCAAATCACTTAATTGAACATCTCCCAGTAAATTCTGTTCCTAATATGTTTAAATGTATACATAATCATATTAAAAATGACTGATACTTTTTATTAACCGTACCCTCTTTTTCAAAATCTTTTTTTAATGACCCAACTCATATAAGACCTTATAATAAAGAATCTATTAAAAAATTATTAGAAATGATAAATTTTGAAAACTATAAGATATATGAAGAATATTACTTTAGATTTCCTATAAAATTATTTAAATTTAGAAATTTTAAAATCACTTTTGGTTATGCAAAAAAATAATATATTATTATTAGCTTTAAGATGAAATATAATATGAGATTCTGTAAGAGAGATCTCTCTAGCTAAAAAACTATTAAAAGAAAACCCTAATTCAAAAATAATTTACCCTTGTGGAAAAATTATTTTTGAATTGTTTGAAAATAATAAGTATTTAACTCCTATATATATAAAAGAGCTTGATAATTTAAGTAAAACAAATATATCTAAAATAAAAAAACTATTTTTTCTTATTAAGTGATTTTTTGAAATAATAAAAAATGTAAATAATTTAAAAACCGTTATTTATTCATGATCAAAAGTAAAAATAAGGCAGTCTTTAACTAAAATTATATCAATAATTAAAAAATCTAATTTTTTAGAACTATGATTTGAGAATGCTAAGTGAATAAATACTGAACTTTATTTTTCTAAAGAAAAAGAAAGTAATATAAAAAAATACCTAAAAAATAATAAAAAAAGAAATATAAGTATATGTATTGAGTCAACAGATATAAATAGGATGTGGAATAAAACTAATTTTAAAAATTTAATTGAAAAATTATCAAAAACATATAATATATATTTATTGTGAATAGATAAAGAATGTAATAATGAAATAATAGAATATTTTTGAGATAATATAATAAATTTAGTTTGAAAATTAAATATTACAGAATCTTCTATAATTATAAAAAATAGTTATTACTTTATATGAAATGATTCCTGACTGGCCCATATTGCATCTTGAGTTAATACAAATATAATAGTAATAACTCTAGAACAAACTATAAATGAGAATATGATTTTTAATAATAACAATTATACTTGTAATATATTACAAAATCCTGATATTAATAATATCTTAATTAAAATAAAATAATGAATAATTCAATAATAAATATTATAAATAAACTTGAAAAAGATTATAAATGTAAAATAATAAGAAATAAAAAACATAATCTCAATGATGATATAGATATTGAAATTACAATTAATAATTTTAAAAAAATAAAAAATTTTTTATTAGATAATAATTTTTGCCACCATTATGAAAGTTCTTCAAAATCTCATTTTTATACTTTCTTAAATAATAATTTTATACATTTAGATATTATTAAAAATAAAAAATATATAAATAAATTTTTCAATGTAAGTATTAATAATATTGATATTTTAAATGATAATACTAATTCTAAATTTTTAAGGTATATACTACTACTTAGAAAAGAAAAATTAGATTTTTTTATTAATAATAAAAAATATATTCAAGATAATAATTTATTAAAATCAAAAATAATACAAAAACTTTTTTTTAAAGATAATTTAGATTTTAATGATTTAATTAATATAATTAATAGAAAAAAACTTATAAAATATTTAAAAATAAATAATTTTTTTTCATATAAAATATGAAGAATTAAAGAAATATTTAATGTTCTAAATTCTTGAAAAATTATTTCTTTATTATGACCAGATTGATCTGGTAAATCTACAATCTGAGATATATTATATAAAGAACTTAATTGAAAATATATCTATATGTGATGAAGATGATATAAACTTGAAAAAATATATAATAAATATGAAAATATTATTTTATTAAAATTACCAATATTTTTAATGAGATATTTTGAAAATATTATTAGGTATATAAGTGTCTATAAATATAAATTAAAATGATATTTAGTTTTTACTGATAGATACCCTAAATGGGATGTTATGATTTGAAAAGATTCAGTTAAAACTATTAATAAAATACTATATATAGTTTTTTATAAATATATATATCCTAAACCTGATATAGCCATAGTATTATATAATACTCCCGAAGAAATTATAAAAAGAAAAAAGGAATTAAAAAAAAATGAAATAAATAAATATTTTGAAAATATAAAAAATGTTTTAAAAAATAATAAAAATACTTATTATATGAAAAATGATGATTTAGATAATACCTTAAATAAAATCCTAAAAATAATATTTTAAAATGAAAATAGTATATATCATAGAAAAAGATTTAAACTTCCCTCTTATTGAGTGATTAAGAAAAGAGGTCTTTTTATATGCTGAAACTTTAAAAAAGTTAAAACCTCATTATGATATAACTATAGTTAACTTAAATAAATGAAAAAATGTAAATATAAATTGAATAAAAATTGTAAACAAAAATATATTTAATATTTATTTTAATAAATCTGATATAATACACTACTTTTGACAGCCATCCCCTTTTTTAACATTAATATTATTATTTTCAAAATTTAATAAATTTTATATAAATATATTAGATTGAGAAGCATGACATTTTTGGAAAAGTATTTTTTCAAAAACATCTATTAATTTAATTAATAGACATGCTAATAATATTTTTATACAAACAAAACATCAATATAGTTTTATTAAAAATTATTTTTCAAAAAATAAAATAAAATTCCTTTCTCCTCTAATTCCTAATTACAAACAAATTTGTAAAAAAAATAAAAATCCTACTTTATTTTTTATGTGACACTTTAGTAAATATAAATGAATTTATGAACAACTAAAAGCATATGAAAAACTTATAAAAAAATATCCAAAACTTGAATTTGTAATAGCAAATAGTTGATTAAATAAAAAAACAGATAATATTGTAAAAATTATTAATGAAATAAATAAAAATTGATGAAATATAATTTTAAAATGAGTTATTGATCCTGAAGAGGAGCTATCTAAGTCATGGATATATTTTTATACATATACAAAAGTACATAATACTTTTGCTATCCCATTGAGTTTATATGAAGCTAACAGATGTAACACTTTTTTTATAACTGGAAATATTTGATCAAATAATGATTTTTTTAATGAAAAATTTTTATTAAAAAAATTAACTACTAATGAAATTATTGAAAAAACTGAGTATATATTAGATAATTATAAAAATCTAAAAGTAAAAGAACAATTAAAGCTAAAAATAGAAAATAACAACATAATTAATACTATTATAAAAGAATATGAAAAATAAAAATTGATTTATTATATCAAATCCTAATCCTCATTATGTACATAAAACATTTGCTGACTCAATTTCACCAATATATATAAATAATCTATTATATAAAAAAAGCTTTTTTTTAATTCCTTTTTTTACTATTATTTCTTTTATAATAAATATAAAAAAAATAATAAATACAGATAGTTTCCTATTAGTATGATGAAATTGAATATTTATAAGTTATTTAATAAAATTGTTTTTTAATAACAAAAAAATAATTTTATTAAATGCTGACCCTTTTTTCTATGACTTAGATAATAAAAACTGATATATAAAAAACTTTTATATAAAAACCATTAATAAACTAGATTGAATTATATGTAATTCAAAAATAAATTTAAAATATGCAAAAAAATATTATAAGAAAAAAAATATTGATTATGTTTTTCCTTTTATTAGAGAAAATATATTAAAATATAAAAATAATAATATAAATAAAAATACTGAAAATTATATATATATATGAAGAGAAAGTAAAGAAAAAAATATTGATAAAATAATTAATTTTTGTAATAATAAAAAGAAAAAATTATACATAGTAGGATATTTTTCAAAAAAAACAATAAAAAAATATTGATCTGAATTTATAATTTTTCTATGATATAAAAATGAAAAAGAATTAATTAAATTATCTAAAACAATAAAATGTGGTTTTTTATTATCAAATTATGATTCTTTTTGAATAACTCCTATAGAATATGTAAAATTATGAATTATTCCTATCATTTCAAGTAATGTATGAAGTAAAGATATATTAAATAATAAAGATATAATAGTATGAAATTTTGAGATAAAAGAAATTGACTTAACAATATCAAAACTTAATGCTTTGAATACTAAAGAATTATTAAATCAAATAAATAAAAATATTGATAGTAATAATCTAAATAAGTTAGATCAAGTGAATAAATTTAAATACTTATTTAATAAATTTATATGAAAAAAAATTATTTAAAACTTATATATTATAAACTTTTTGAATATTATGATAGAAAATTTAAAAAGTTAAATCCTATAATATGGCAAAAAAGAAAGTTACATTTTTTAAAAGATGAAGAAAAATTCAAAAAAGAAAAAACTAAATTTCAAAAAATATTAAATTGAAAAAAAGCTGCTTTTACTATCATATGGGATGATTTTTGAGTTAAATCAAATAAAAATTGAAAACTAGACAACTGATGAGACAGTTCTTGAATATTAAAATATTTATTAAAAATAAATAAAGATTTTCCTAATATAAAAACTACTTTATTTACAACACCAAATACTTCATATATTAATAATTGATTTTATTCTGATGACTATATAAATAATAATAAATTTAATATTTCAAATTCAGAATTCAAAGACTGGATAAGCCTTATAAGATCAAAAGATTTTATAGAAAAAAATGAAATATCTATGCATTGATTAAAACATTTTCAAAAAGATAAAAAATATTGGCCTCAAATGGAGTTTGAATTTAAAAATGAAAAAGAATGTCTAAAAGATTTGAAAGAATGAGTATGAATTTTTAATAAAGTATGAATAAATACAGATTGATTTTGCCCTCCAATGTTTTGAATATGATATAATTCTAATTTTTCATTAATAAAAGCTTTAAAAAAAATTAATTTTGACTATTATTGTTTGTGAACTAAAAATTTTTGATTAAACTATAAAAAGAAACAAGTTAGTTGCTTATATCCAAGCTATTATAATTGAATGCTAAATATGCCTCAAAATATAAGTTTAGCAAACTCCTATGAACAAATTATAAAAGATATAGAAAAAATAATAGAACTAAATTGATTTATCGTTTTAAAATGACATTTTGTTCAAAAAGAAAGATTATGAGATTGATTAGATGAAAATAATTATAAAAAAATAGAAAAAATTTTAAATTATGTTGAATTAAAATATAAGAATGAAATTCTCTACTCAAATTATAAAAATATATCTAATAAATATTAATAAAATAATTTGATTTAAAAATATACATTATAATTACTTTTTATAATATTATCTTGAAAAAATATATGATTTAATTATAATAAATTTAACTTTGGAATATCAAAAAACTTGATACTTTTTGTAAAAATATAAAAAACATATAATTTTCTTATACTTTAATAAATAAAATATGACTGCTCAAAATTTCTTACTAAAATATATAAATAATAATTTTCCTAACTCTTCAATTCTAGATTTATGATGTATTTGAGATAATAAGGCATATAAAGATTGAAACTATAGTATGCATAGAGCTATAAATAAAATAAATAATAATATCATATGAGTTGACATAAATGAAGAATGAATTAAATATTTAAATAACAAATGATATAATATAAAATATGGAAATGTAGAAAATTTTAATCTAGAAAAAAAATTTGACCTTATCTTAGCTAGTAATTTAATAGAACATCTAACTAATCTTGATTGATTTTTAAAAAGTATAAAATTACATATGAATACTAATAGTGAACTAATAATATCAACTCCAAATGCATATAGTTTTATGAATTTTCTAGCTATATTATTTAAAGGTAAAAGAAATTCAAATGAATGACATGTTTTTTGGCAAAGTATTGATACAATGGAACATTTATTAAATATATATTGACTAGAAATTAAAAAAATTTATTTTTTTAATTCTAAAATAAATGGATGAATAATAAATAAATTTACAATAATAATAAATAAATTATTTTCATTTATCAGAAAATGATTTTCTACTACTATATTTTTTACAATAAAATTAAAAAATGAGAAATAAAACATTAATTTTTTTTATAGATGCTGTAAGAAAAGATTATATTTCAAAACAATATACTCCTTTTTTATATGATTTTTTAAATAATGAAACATATCTAGATTGAATATCTCAATTATGATATAGTTCATGAATACACCCTTCTATTTGGAAGTGAAAACATCAAGAAAATCATTGAAATTTTCTTGTTTATTATTATCAAAATAGTAATTGACCGTTCAAATGGATAAAATATCTTAAATTTATACCAACAAAAATAAGAGAAATATTCTTAGCTATATTGAAAGCTCCTTATTATATGCTTAATTTTAAAGATTATTTTCCAATGTGGTATAAGAAAAAAATATTACCTATACCTGCTAGTATAGATCCAAATATTGCAGAATATTTTAATAACAAATCATCAATTTATGATGCAGATTTCTTTAAAATTTTAGAAAAAAATAATATAAAATATTCCTCTCAACCTGACTTTGATAATAAAATGTATTGAAAATGAGTTTGAATAAATTGATGGAAAATAACAGATAATGATTTAGATTATTATTTTTCATATGAAATAGATCCTATTTGACATTATAATTGACCAAAATCACAAAAAATCAAAGAAAAGATGTCTGAAATTGATAAAAAAGTATATAAATTAATACAAGAAGCAAAAACAAAATATGAAAATGTAGAAATTTTTATTTTTTCAGATCACTGAATGGTAGAAGTAAATAATAATATTGATATAAAATCTATATTATATGATTCTAACTTAAAAGTATGAAAAGATTTCAAAGTTTTTTTTGATTCTACAATGGTAAGAATTTGGTCTGAAGATAAAAAAGTAAAACAAAAAATAATAGATATAGTATGAAATATAGATCATGTTACCTATCTAGATGAAAAACTAAAAAATAAATACAAAATAAATTTTAAAAATAATAAATGGTGAGACTTAATATTTTTAGTTGATCCTTGATATAGAGTTTTTCCTGATTACTTTGCTCCTGTTAGATTTAATACAAAAGGTATGCATTGATATTGGCCAGAAAATGATGAATGAAAATGAATTTTTATGACAAATACTTTTAAAACTGATAAAAAAGAAATAAATGTAGTTGATTTCATGCCAACTATGTTAAAAGCTATGTGAAAACAAGATTTAATTCCAAATGATATAGATTGAAAATCAATAATATAGTTATGAAAAAATATAAAGTATCATCTAAACAAAAATATCTATTATTAAATATAATAGATTTTCTTGGGAGTATAATATTTTTTATTCCCAATATATTTTCATGTAAAAAATTAGATAATAATAAAGTAGAAAATATATTAATAACTAGACTAGATAATATTTGAGACATGGTTTTAACAACTAGTTTTATAAAAAATATTAAATATAATTTTCCGAATTCAAAAATAACTATTTTATGTAGACCTTGCCAAGTTAATATTATAAAAGAAAATAATAATATAGATAATATTATAAAATATGATGCTTTTTGGTTTTGATGAAAAGACTGAATATGAAAACTTTTAAAAATGATAAAACAAAATTATAAAACTTTTGATTTATCTTTTGAACTTCACTGAGAAATAATTAGTAATACAACAAACTACTTAATATCAAAATATAGAGTTTGATTCTCTATAAGATGATGAAGTTTTCTATTAAATAAAAGTCTTTATTTTGACTGGAATGAAGAAAAAAGTATTGTTAAACATCAATATAAACAAATAAAGTCTATATGATGAGAAATAAAGTCTGATAAACTAGAGCTATTTATTGATAAAAATCTAAAAACAATTAATAAAGAAAAAAATAAAATAAATATAATAATTCATACCTGAGTAAGCGTAAAATCTAGAGAATATCCAATTTTAAAGTGGATTTCTTTAATAGAAAAAATAAAAGGTAAATATAATATATTAATAATAGATACAGATAATAAAAAGTTAAATATTTTTAAAAATAAATGATATGAAACTTATACTCCTAAATCTATAAATGAACTTATAAAATTAATTTCTGATTTTGATTTATTAATAGGTTTAGAATCCCTATCATCTCATATAGCAGCAGCTATAAACACTCCTCTAATTTCCTTATATTCAGCAACTACTCCTAAAGAATTATTTTATCCTTATTGAGAAAATATTACTGTTTTGAGATATAATAAATGTACAAAAAATAATTGCTGATTATCAAAATGTCCTTTTTGATATCCAAGTAAATGTATGGAAAATATAAGTAATGATGATATAATGAGTAATATAGAAAAATCACTAAAAAAGAGAGATTAATCTCTCTTTTTTTACTTATAATAATAAAGCCAAGAAGCTGTTTTCCAGTCTTGAATTAATATATCTAAATCCTTTTGATATACTTTCTTTTTATTAACTATATTATCAGAAAACATTATATACCTTTCTACAAAATCAATAAATGGTTCTTTTAAAAAATAAATATTTACTCTTTTAAAGTGAAAAAATAAATTTAAAGTATAGAGAATCCTATTTGCAAAAAAAGATATTCATATAGCCTTTATCTTAGAAAATTGAGTACATTTAACCTTTCAGCATCAAAATAATTCTTTAAAAATAGTTTTATATCAATAAACTATTAAATTAAATCAATTTTTCTTATAATTATTATAATTTATTTTTTCAGGTATATCATTATTATATCTAAAATTATGCATTTTTTCATGCAATTCAACAAAACTCTTCAATTTTATAGCATATTTATTAGATTTTAACAATTCATTTCTTTTAAAATTACTAGCTGAGTAATTATTATCTAATAATAAAAATACTTCTCATAATGAAAATACTACTTTTGAAAAAGCATACAAGAAATTTTGTTTTGTAATATTATCTTTTATTTTCAATTCTCAATTCTCAATATAAAATTTATCTAAAAAATACATTCCTCTATAAACTAAGTTTCTTACTGATTCAAACTTTGAAACTTTATCTAAAGGAAGTTTAGATAATTTTTCTCAATATAAAAATATTCAAGTATTTGTTAATTCAAAAACCATTAAATCTGGTTTTTTAAGTGAATTTGGTGAAAAAAATAATAAACTAGCATCTAAATTTTTCTCAAAAGTTTCATTAAAAATATTTTTTAACTTTTTTGCAAATTTTAAAGATATAAAATTTGTTAACACAAAAAAATCAATATCACTTCTGATATTTGAATTATAATAAAATCATTCTCCCCTTGCTGTTGGTCAAATAATTCAAAATGATCTAATATATTTCTTTAAATCCTTATCCTTATTTATTTTATTAATAAAAATATCTATTTTTTCTTCAATTAAATTTTCTAACTTTTTAGTTTGATTATTTGAATTATAAAATAATTTCATTCATTTATAAATTATTTAATATACTATCATAAACTTCACTTACTTCTATCTTATTCATAAAGTTACAAAATTCAAAATAAATTTGCATTTTATAACTTTCTAAATACAATATATATGTTCACGACGAAAAAGTCTCCTAAAAGTGTAAGTGCTTCCGGACGGCTTTTTTTTATTTTTTAAATTTTATTAATTTTTTTACCCTACTTTGTGATAAATTCATTCAATAATGATCTTTAAATGGTTTATATAAAGATGAATACTTATTATTTGGAAATAAAATCTTTTTTAATTTTTCCTTTTCTATTAAGTATTTAACCAACTTTATATAATCTCAATCACCAGAAACTAATACAATTTTATTAAAATCATTCTCCTCTAAAAACCTATGCATTATTTCAAAAACTATATCAACATCTACATTTCACTTCTTTTTTCCTTTCATATTAGTATTATGTTCTCTAAATTCTAATATAAAACCTGCCCTTTGAATTTTTCTATACATATTTTGATAATCATCATCAACAAATCATAAAAAGAAATAAGCTTCATCAACCTTAAATTTATCTTTAATATATATTCTAAATCTTTTAAAATCTACTTTCCATCAATCTGTTTTTGTTCATAAATGTAGGTTTTGAGCATCTATAAATGCAATATTTCTTTCTTTCTCTTTTTTCTTCATTTAAATATTCTTAATAATTAAATCATAAACTTCACTTACTTCTATATTATTCACAAAATCATTTTTATCAATTCTAAATTCTCACTTATGCACATTTATAGTTGGTTTAAAATCTCCTTTATAAATATTTATATTTTTATCTAATGGATATGCTCCAAATCTAGATGGTAAGTTTGGTCAAAAAAGTCATATAGTTTTTGTTCACATACAAGCAGATAAATGCATAGGTCAAGTATCATTTGAAACCATTAAATCACATTTTTTTAGAAAACAAGCAAATTCTTTTAAATTAAATTTATTACAAATATTAACTACGTTTTTATTTTTTATTTTTTCCAAAATTTCAAGAACTCATTTTTCTTCAAAACTAGTTCATGATAAAAATATTATTACTTTACTACTATTTAACTTATCAATTAATTCTATCCAATTATTTTGAGCCCAAAATCTATCATTATTTGTTTCAGCTCATCAAGTATGGAAACACAATAATTTATAATTGGTATTTATATATATAGTTTTTATACTACTTAAATACAGCTCTATTTTATTTTTATCATCTATAGCGTATTTAAAACTATCCAAAGATTTAGGTATTTCAAAATTTATTCACAATGGAATTAATAAATATAAAAAATTAATACAAGCATGTATTCTATCATCATAGTTAACAAAATTATTATATGATATTTTTCTGAAAAACAACTCACCATATCATATATTTATTTTTCAAATCCATAATGAAATTAATGAAGATATATTAAAATAATCCTCTGTATCAATAACAATATCATATTTTTTAAATGAGAATATTAGTTTAAATAAATCTCATATTTTTAATAAGTTAAAATAATTATCAAAATAATCTTGATTTTTATATATTCAAATTGTTCTAGAAGTAGTTAAAATATCATATTGAACATCATCTCAATAATGTCTTTTTAACTGCTTTATCATCGGTAAAGTTAAAATACTACTTCAAAGAGCCCAAAGCCTAATAACTAGTATTTTCTTTGGGGTTTTCTTATATTCTTCACTATTAAATATATATTTTAATGGAAATAATAATAAATTAAATAATGAAAAAATATATTTATCAATATATCTTAATAGTTTTATTCACATAAAAATTTGCAATAAATAAATAAATAAATATAATATATATACTAAAGTCAATTAAGACTTGTATGGACTATTCTTTAACTAGAATAGAGCGACTAAAACAAAGAGAAAATTAATTTTTCTCTTTGTTTTTTATTCAAAATATTCTAAACATTTTGTTTTCAACTTTTAGTAAATATTTTTTATCTATAGATCACACATAATTATTAATTCTTTTTTTATCTATTTGTCTTATTGATAAAATATCAATTAAAGAACTATTTTTTAATAAATTAAATTTTAATAACACTTGAGTATTTTTATTAATTTTTCATTTATAAGATTTTAATGGTATTATAACAATTGTGTTTCAATTATTATAATAATAATCAGTTATTACTAAACATGGTCTCTTTTTATTTAACTCACTTCAAATATTCTTTCATAAATTAACAAAAAATATATCTCATTTATTTATTTTAGAAATAGGTGTTTTCTTAATAAAATTTAATTTAATTTTCTCATGAAACCACTCTAAAAAATCTGATATAATAGATAAATTAATATCAGTTTTTATTTGTTCAATTAAATTTAATATTTTATTTAACTTATTTTTATACATTCAATTCTTTTTTAGTAATTACAGCAGTTCAAACTTTTTCTATAACTATTCAACTAGCCCTATTTCAAAGATCTACAGCTTCCTTTAAAGACAATCATTTAAATATAGCAAAAGCAACCATAGCAATAAAAGTATCACCAGCTCATGTAACATCAAATACTTTTTGAGCTTGAGTTTTTATATGATAATATTTTCCATCTTTTGTAACCAAACTTGCTCATTTTTTTCATCTAGTAATAACTAAGTTTGTATTCATTTCTTTTACAAACTCTATTGCATATTTTTCTATATCCTTATCTTTATTTTGTATTTCTGTCCCTATCATTTCACAAAACTCTTTGAAGTTCGGTTTTATTAAAGCAAAATCTTTAAATAATTTATAATTATATGGTTTTGAATCAACTAATACTTGAATATTATTTTTTTCAGAAAATTCTTTTATTTTATTTATTAATTTTTCATTTATAACTCATTTATTATAATCAGATATAACTATTATTTTATAATTATTTTTTTCTATAATCTGTATTATTGTTCCTATATTTTCATCTGATAATAATATTTTATTTTCATAATCAACTCTGAGTAATTGTTGATGATATGTATTTTCAATAAATCTTACTTTTGTTATTGTAGGAAACTCTGATATTATAGGAAAAAAATTAATATTAAAATTATTACATTCATCTGTAAATACTTGCTTATTATCATCATTTCAAACTACTCATATAAGATCACAACTTCAGTTAATACTTGCTATATTAGCTGCTACATTAGCAGATCATCATAGCTTATATTCTTCTTTTTCCACATTTAATAATGGATTAGGTCACTCTGGATTTAACCTAACTACATCTCAATAAGTATACTTATCAAGCATTACATCTCATATAACTAATATTTCTGACATTTTTATTTGATTTTTATTAAATTATAAATATAATAGATTCATCCTTTAAAAGGATATTGAATTCAGCCCTTAAACGCGGGAGTTAACCCTCTACTTTAGTAGGGGTTTATTTTATGTTTAAAATATCCTTAATAATATTTCTTATATTATAAGAATTCTTTTTTTCCAATTTTCAAATTAATTTAATTAACCTCTTTTTACTTACTTCTCTCATTGATCAACACCTAATAATTGACTTATTATCTAATCAATTTTTAACTGTATTATTAATAACTAAATCTGTTTTATAAACTTTCTTAGCTTTTCCATTTTTATTATAATAAGAAGTAATAGGAATAACTACCAAATTATCTCATTTTGATGAAAATTTTTTTCAACTTATAACTAATGCAGGTCTACTTTTATTAAATTCAACTCAAATATTTTGTCAAAAATCTACAATATATATATTAAATTGTTTTATTGTTTGTATAACAAAACTACGATTATAATGTATATGTACTTTTTTATTAAACCAAGTTATATAATTCTCTAAATCAATTCAAATTTTTGAAATATTATTTTTATAAAAATTAACTAAATCTATAAAAGATTTTGGTTGTAATTCATCAATAATATTTGTAGTACTACATCAATCTACAATTGGAACAACTACTACTTTTCATCAATTAGCTACATTTATAATTCCCTCTGGCATAAATCATGCTCTATTAGTATTTTCATCTTCTCATTTATTAATAAGGTGCTTATATGCTTCTGTTAAATCAATTATTCCATCTTTTTCTTTGGCAAACTCTTTTATATCTTCTGTAATATAATCTCATCATTTCAATACATAGTCTGGTTTAAATAAAGAAACTGGTCAATTAGGTAATTCATCATTAAAAATGTATATATAATCTACATTTTTTAAATTATCTAACATTTCTGATCTAAAAAGCTCGTTATTTATTGGTCTTCATGGTTTTGTTTTCCAATAAGGTGATTCATCTCAATTCATTCATACAACAACTATATCAGCTAAACTTTTACATTTTTTAAATGTGCTCATATGTCCAGGATGCATAATATCAAAACATCAATTTGTCCATATTACTTTTTTTCAAGCTTTTTTTTGTTTCTGTATTATTTCATTTAATTTATTAATATCTTTAAATATCATTTTTTATAATTAAATTATTTATCTAAAATTATTTTCTCTATTTCTTTCCAACTATTAACTAAATAATCTGGTTTTACTTCTGATTTATTTATATCTAAATCTTGTGTATTAATTAGTATAGTACTACATTTTGATTTTTTTCATGCTTCAACATCTTTAAAATTATCTCAAATCATATATGATTTTTCTAGATCTATACTTAAATCAATTTGAGCATCTAGTATCATTCCATTATCTGGTTTTCTACACTTACTTCTTCATGTATAATCAGGATGATATGCACAAAAGTAAATTCAATCAAACTTTATTTCTAGTTTTTTCTCCATTTCACTCATAAATAAATAAAATTCTTTTTCTGTATAGAATCATTTATCTATTCATGCTTGATTTGTTATTATTATAAGTAAATATCAATTATCTCTAAATTTTTTCAATATTTCTCATATTCCATCTTCTATAAAATTACAGTCTTCTAGTTTGTGTGCATATCATATATCTATATTCAAAGTTCAATCTCTATCTATAAGTAATGCTTTTTTCATATTTATTCATTTAAAAATAATTTATTTTCAACTTCTTCACATATTGTGTGATAAATAGTTGTATGACATTCTTGTATTCTTGGTGTATTATCAGATTCTACTATCAGATTATAGTCTAATATATCATTCATTTTTCCTCAATTTTTACCTGTTAATCATATGGTTATTAATCAATTTTGTTTAGCTATTTCTACTGCTTTTATAATATTTTCACTATTTCAACTTGTAGATATCCCTATAAAAATATCCTTAGTTTTTCATAATCATTCAACCTGTTTAGAAAAAACATAATCATTTCAATAGTCATTTCATATAGAACTCATTATAGATGAGTCTGTCGTCAAAGCTATAGCTGGAAGGCTTTTTTTATCCAATTTATATCTTCATATAAATTCTGCAGCAAAATGTTGTGCATCAGCTGCACTTCATCAGTTTCAAGCAATAAGTAATTTATTTCAATTTTTAAAAGTAGTAATTATTGATTCAATTATTTCTTTTAATTTATTTTCATTTTCTAATATAAATTTTTGCTTCAAATTTGCTGATTCTAAAAAATATTTTTTTAAATCCATGTTATTTTAGTAATTATTAAATATTAAATAAGGTCTATTTTTCAAAATTTATTCTATAATTCTCTTTCATGAAAAGTAATATATCATTTATTATTTCTTTTTTTTCAATTTTTAGATATAGTATTCATAGGCCATTTTTGGGTTAGTAATCTAAGTATTTACATTATACTCAAAAATAACAATATTTATAATAATAATTTTTAATTTCATAAAAAAATTTGCTTTCCATTACTTTTTAAATATAATAACACTTGTTCACGACAAAAGAGTTTCCTACAAGTGCAAGTGCTTCCGGACAGCTCTTTTTTTATTGTTTATATTTTATTCTATTTTTAACTCTTTCTATTGTATCTATTATTTAAAATATTTTATTTTTTATTCAGACTTTTCCTAATACTCATCATCATAATACCCCAATATATCCAAACTTTTTTCAAAATCATCCTTTAATCTTTTTTCTTGATCTCATCAATATTCTTCTATTAGCACTAATATTCTTTTAGGATCCTCTATTTCTCAGTAATCAATAGACTCATTAAATAATCATCTTATTTTTGATTTTTCTGATTTTATATATGCTACATTTTCTAATATAAATGAATTAAATTTTTCTAATAAATCTATTTTTAATTTTCTTACTCAAATCTTTTTATACATATTCTCAATATCATCAACAATAAAATCCTCTTTCTTTTTATATTTTTTCCAAAAATATGGTAATATATCCCATATATCATCTTCTTTATATCATAATCCTTCATCTATCCTTCATTCATAATCAACAAAATTAGTTCACTCTTTTCTTACTTTAATTATATATTCTGCTAAATCAAAATCTGGAATAACTTCCCTTAATTTTTTTATTAATCCTTCTTCATCTTTCTGAATAATTAATTTATCAATAATACTTTTTCTTTTTAATCATACTAAATGTCTTAATATAGGACCAAATTCTTTTTTAATTTGTGGAAAATTCTCCCCACCCACTATAGAATATCATTTTTTTAATATAGATAACTCTTTTAATTGTTTATCTAAACCAAGCATAAAATCAAAATCAGTTTCTAACTCCTCTAAACTAATATTTTTTATAAAATCATCACTTCTAACATTTCAATATTTATCAATAATTGAATTTACAAAATATGATATATAATTAGCCTTTAATCTAAAAAATCATGAATGTTCTTTTAATAATTTTTCAGCTAATATTTTTGCTTCATTAAAATTTTTATTTTTAGATTGTTCTAAAGATTTTTCATATATTTCTTTTTCTTCATCTGTAAAATATTTATTATATCAATCATAAAAACTCAACTCCTGAGAACTTACTTGTTGAAATCTTAAATTAGATATATCATAATCTGGATCTATTTCATAAATAAAATCCATAGGAGTTTTATTTCAAAATAATTTATTTTCTTCATTGAACCATTTATTTTTTCTATCTTCAATTATTTTTAATTCTTTTTCTGTTGCCTTTCTATCATTTGCTAAAGCTAAATTTTCATCATCTAATATTTTAGAGAAAGATTGCATTATCATTTTTAATCTATTATTTAAATGTTCCATTTTTTCCCCTTCTGGAGTTTTCATATTTTCCTTTATATATAACAAAGCATACTCTTTTACTTCATCCAATATATTTTTATCTATTTTATAATTAGATAATACATCTAATAAATTTGAATATGTATTTTTATCTACTTTTTTAAATACTTTTTCTATTTTTTTATACTGCTTCTTTCATATAGGTTTCAGTAATATAGATTTTATTCTTTTCAAATAATTTACATTAGATTCATCCATGTTATTATTCATATTTTTATTTATCAACTCCATTCTTTCCTCTATATCTAATAAATCTCTTACACCACTAAAAATATGCTTGTATCAAAGCTTAAGGTCTTCAAAATATGATTTTATATCAGGATTTTTTACTACAAAATAAAATGTCTTCATATTATAATATCAATCATCTAATTTTATTAACCTAGAAATAAGTAAATCTCAAACAGAAAAATCCTTTTCTAAGCTATATTCATTTCATTCTCATTCTCAAATAATATCATATTTTTTTCAAGTAGTAATATCTAAAAATACAACTTTATTATTAGCTAATTCTAATATTTCAAAAACTCAAACAAAAGTATTTTTTAAAAGCTCTACTTCTATTGAGTTATCCAAATATTCTCATATTATATTAATATTGTCCAAAACAACATAATGCACACTCCTACCATAAGCTTCCTCCCCCGTTGATTCAAATATATTTCTATTAGTAATTTCTACTAATTTTTTCATATTAGTAGCTATATTCATTAAAGAAACATCAGAACTAATATTTTCAAATATATTATTTCCTATTTCATGTAATTTTTTATATAAACTACTGTCCAAACTTAGTTTTTTCATATCTTTATTATTTATTATTAAATATTATTTTTCCATAGATCCTACGCCTCCCCCCCCTTCATACCAATCAAACATATCAACTCTCAACTTAGCTAACTTATTCTTACTTGGACTATAAAAGATAAGTCATTCTGGTTTCTTTTTCTTTCATTTATGTATTTTTCTATAATACAGAGAAAATATATCATCTCAGCTAAACCATTTAGATATAGCATCAAAACTTATATCATATTTTCACCATGATTTATAGGCTAATGATTCTTTTGCATAAGTCTGGAATGGTATCCAAATATGTTTTTCTAAATCATATGGGTTTGATTGAAGTTTGGCATATCAGCCAATAAATCACTATCTTTTTCTTTTCTTTCTGAAAAATCTTTTGACTTTTTGATATAAAAGGAATATAATGTATTTACTAACACCTTCCAGGCCTCTGAATCAAGCCCAAATACGGAAGGTTTCTTTTTTATTCAAAATAATTCAATACTAATATTATATTTATTCATTTTTTTAAACACTTTTTCTTCATAAACATTATTTATATCTAAAATAATATTAAATATTGAAAGTACAGAAAAATATGAAATATAAACATTATTTTGTTTAATTTCAAATATTCTTTCAAATCTATTTCATTTAATTGTTTCTGTCATTTGTCTATTAAAAATATTTTCTCAATGACTACATAAATTTCTCAAATATTTTAATGAAAACACCCAACTTTCAAAAATATTTATATTTTTAATTCAGTAATACATACTTATATTATATCTATATTCAAACTTTAAATTTCTAAATATTTTAACTATTTCTCAAAAAGTCAATTTTTCAACAAATAATCAACAAGAAATTTTTCATCATTCTAATTTTTTTATATCATTATCAAATTTTCTAAATAACTTTATTTTTTCATTATTAAAATCAATCCTTTCTTCCTTATATTTCTCAACATAAATATCTTGATTATTATAGTTATCTCATACATATTTAACAAATTGTGATTTAAAACTATTCTCTATGTGTTCTAATAACAATAAATTTAGATTTCTTAATTCTATATCAAAAAGATAATGATTAATTACTTCTGAAAAATCAACATTCTTTTTATCACGAAAATTTATAAAATATCTAGACAATTTATAAATACTAACCTTTTCCAAATACTCAAAAACAAATGATTTATCTTTTATTATAAATCATTTTTCTTTTATATATTTCAGTTTATTTTCTAAAGTGTTACTATGCATTTATTATTTACTATCATTAACAAACCCCCAACTATTCTTCAAACTATCTTCCAAACTAATCTTTGCTTTCCATCATAATTCTTTTTCTGCTTTTTCTGGATTACAATATACTATTCATAAATCTCATTCTCTTCTATTAAGTATTTTATAATTAATTTTTCTTCATACAACTTTTTCTGTTTCTTTTATCATTTCTAAAACTGATATTCCTCTCCCAACTCATAGATTATAAGTATTAAATCCATCAATTATTTTTTCATATGCTTTTAAGTGTCAATCTATCAAATCAACTACATCTATGTAATCTCTTACTCATGTACCATCTATCGTTTCATAATCATCTCAAAATACCCCTACTTCTTGTAATTCTCACTTGGCTACTTTTAAAATATATGGCAACAGATTATTAGGTTTTCATTCTGGATTTTCTCAAATATAAGCTGATTCATGTGCTCATATTGGGTTAAAATATCTAAGATTCATGACTCTAAAGCTAGAAAATTTGGCTAAATCTTCTAATATCTTTTCTGTTAATAATTTTGTTGTTCAATATGGATTTGTTGTAATTCAAGTTTTAGCTGATTCGTTTAAAGGTGCTTTATTATCTGGGTTATAGACTGTTGCTGAGCTAGAAAATATTATATTTTTAACACTATATTTTTTCATTGTTTCAAATAGATATATACTTCATACTAAATTGTTATCAAAGTACTCTAATGGTTTTTCACAACTTTCTCATACGGCTTTTAATCCTGCAAAGTGAATTACTCAATCAAATCTATATTTTTTAAATACTTCTTCTAAAGCTACTTTATTTCTTAAATCCACCTCAAAAAAATCAGGTTTATATCATAATATTTTCTCAATTCAATCTAGTGTTTTTAATGATGAATTCCATAGATTGTCTACTATTACTGTTTTATATCAGGCTTGTTCAAAAGCCACAATAGCATGACTTCCTATATATCACATTCATCATGTTACAAGTATTGTTTTTTTATTCATTTTTTCTTTGTTAATTTACTTTACTGGGATTATATGTATTTTTTATTAAATAACAAGAATTTTTACAACAAAAAAAAGAGATTTTTAATCTCTTTTTTAATCATCATTCCTTCTATTTCATTTTCCTCCTCAAATTCCACCTCTTAATCAATTTCAGTTTATAGTGGCTGAAAGTCAAAACATTTTTTTAAGAAAGTTTAAGCTATTGACAATTAGTTAATTTCTAATTCTTTTTCTTGCTTCTGTAATCACTCTAACCATACTTTTTCAGGATAGTTATAATCAAGTGATTGATGTATTCTATTTTTATTATAAAATTCTATATATTTATAGATTCATTTGTGAGCTTCAAGCATATTTTCATACTTTTTTATAAAAATATCTTCATATTTTAAACTCCTCCAAAATCTCTCAATATAGATATTATCTAAACACCTTCAAACTCAATCCATACTTATTTGTACACCCTTTTCTTCTAGTATTCAGGTAAACTTACTACTTGTGAATTGACTTCATTGATCAGTATTAAATATTTCAGGTTTATAATTTTCTAAAGACTCCTTTAAAGATTCAGTACAAAAACTAATATCCATTGTATTTGATAATTTCCAAGATATTATTTTTCTTGAATACCAATCAATTACTGCTATCAAATATATCCATCATTTTGCTAGTTTTATATATGTTATATCCGTAGACCATACTTCATTTACTTTGGTAATTTTTTTATTTCTTAGTAAGTACGGATATTTTTTATGTTCCTTGTTTGGAATACTAGTTTTTTTCTTTGGATAAATAGCTTCTATTCACATTATTTTCATCATTTTAGCTGTTTTATGCCTAGTTGTATTATATCATAACAACTCTAACTCTTTTCTCATTCTTCTGGCTCAGTAAAAAGGTTTTTCAAGATATATTTTATCTATTTCTCACATTATTTTTTCATCTTTATTATTAGTTTTTTCAGTATAGTACAGAAAACTACGAGATATATTTAATAATTTAGTTTGCCTAGAAATAGATATCTTATTATTTGATAGCTCAACCATATTTTTTTTGGTATTATATGGTAAAGAGAGCAGATTTTTTTTTAAGCCAGTCATTTTCAACTGTTAGTTTTCATAACTGCCTGTATAACTGGTCTATTTCTTTCTCTTTATTATCTGTTTCTACAGTTTTTTTCCTTTTGTCTTCAAATAGTTCCTTACTTCTATTTTGTAAATCTTTTTTCCATTTACACACTTGTGTAGCATGTAATTCAAACTTTGAACATATTTCTCAGATTGTCATTGTTTCCCCAACTGCTAATATTGCTATTTTTGCCTTAAAATCTGCTGTATACGAGGTTCTTTTATTACTCATGAAACTTAATACTTAAAAAATAATTTTTAGATTAAATTAGACTATAACTACTTTTGCCTAATTTCTTAATCTTTTTATTTTTTTTGTATTAATTTCTCAGCCATTATAGTTTTCAAAATTATCAATAGCATCACCCCCATCAAAATCTCTTTTTTCAGGTATTTCTATAATATTATTATTTTTTTCTTCAATTTGAAATTCCACATCTGAATAAAAAATATTTGCTTCTTCTATTAGATTATTAGCTTCTACTTCAATCCAATCTGCCTTTATTAATAATTCATTAGCATTTTCAAAATATTTATCTGTTCTATTAAATAAATCTTTTAATAAACTATTTATTTCTTCTTTAGCAACTTTTATATTTTCTATTTCTAATTTAGCTTTACCTATTTTTTCTAATGCTTTTTCTAACTTTTCTTTAGCTTTATCTACCTTTCCATTATTTAATTCTTCTAATGCCTTTTCTGAATTATCTATTGATTCTTTTTTTAATTTTTCAATATCATCTAAAGTTTTTCTAGAATCTTTTAATATATCTTCAGCTTCTTTTAATAGATTATCTAAATCTTCTGTATTTTCTTCTTCTATTACTTCTTCTTCTATTACTTCTTCTTCTATTACTTCTTCTTCTATTACTTCTTCTTCTATTACTTCTTCTTCTATTACTTCTTCTTCTATTACTTCTTCTTCTATTACTTCTTCTTCTATTACTTCTTCT
>Ga0233436_1001086_pt1 | contig 24535 bp, 23 predicted proteins | sample SI_122_August201_2_FD_182723 | JGI IMG/M metagenome (GOLD analysis project Ga0233436, IMG submission 182723) | Seawater microbial communities from Saanich Inlet, British Columbia, Canada - SI_122_August2016_150_MG | ecosystem: Environmental > Aquatic > Marine > Inlet | place: Canada: British... | reverse complement strand
GGTGTTTTGTATTGTTTCACTTTATTACCTAGCTAAGGAAGATAAAGTTAAATTTACATTGAGCAAGCTGTATATATTGGATGTTTTAAAATATGGACTTCCTTTACTGCCTCACGCTATTGGTATCACGCTGTTGGCAACCTCTGATAAGCTAATATTAGGTGCCGAGTCAGGGATGTCTAGTGTGGGTATTTTTTCTGTTGCCGCAAGTATTTCAACGCTCGTCTTGTTGGCCTCCATGCCAATGGAATCTGCGCTCAATCCATATATATATAAAATATTTAAAACTTCAACTGATTTAGGTAAAAAAAGATACGTTGCAGGTTTTGTTGTATATTTTTTTATAACCTCTTTATTTGCTATGGCGCTTTATATTACTCTACCTATTTTAATCAAAATTTTTATTGGTAAAGAATTTCATTCTGCCATTAACTACGTGGGAGTTTTGCTTATTGGTCAAGTAGCACACGCCATGTATCGATATATTGTAAAGCCCATTTTTTTTGCTAAAAAGACATATTTGGTATCATTGTCAACAATGATAGCTGGAGTATTTGGTGTTTCGGCACAATTGTTGCTAGTTGAAGAGTATGGAATTATGGGTGTTGCAGTAGGGACTAGTATGTCTTATATAATAAGCCTTATTCTTGTTTTGTATTTTTCTAATAAAATTTATAAGATGCCTTGGAGTAAGGCGATAAGTTATATTTTTATGTACAAGACTTTACTTTAATATTAAATTTATTGATAATCATAGGAAAATATGAAAAAAATTAGCTATACACAACTTGTGAAATTTACCACTAACACTCTTAAATTTGCTGGTTTAGATGAATATTCGTTGGATGCTGTTGTTACGGGCTTGTGTGAAACGTCACTCAGGGGCGTTGACTCACATGGTGTTCGATTATTGCCACATTATGTTAATTCGGCTTTTTCTGGAAGGAAAAATATAAAGCCTAATTACATATTTGATCAAAAATTTCCTTCAGTTGGGCATTTAAATGCTGATGATGCTTTTGGTCATGCAGCAGGAATGAAAGCAATTGACTACGGGATGGAAATGGCTGAGACGCAAGGTATAGGTGTTGTTGCTGTTTCAAACTCAAGTCATCCTGGTGCAATGGCTAGTATGGCTCTTAAGGCATCTAGAAAAGGGTATATTGCTTTTGCATTTACTCATGCAGATGCATTAATTCAGTCTCACAATGGCAGGCGCGCTTACTTCGGAACAAATCCTATCTGTTGTTCTGCTCCAAGAGAGGAGGGGGAGCCATATTGTCTTGATATGGCAACTAGTGTTGTACCATGGAACAGAGTATTGATACACCGAAATTCAGGTGAACCTCTCGCTGATGATATAGCTGTGAATAGTGATGGAAATCTAACAACAAATGCTGATGAAGCTACTGCCATACTCCCAACAGGGGGCTACAAAGGTTATGGACTGGCGTCAATGATAGATATTCTTTGCGGTATATATACTGGCATGGCTTTTGGTCGGTCAATACCTGCAATGTATAAAGCTGAAATGAATGAGCAGAGAAAACTTGGGCAGTTTTATATGGTGTTGCGTACAGATGGCGTAATTTCTCATGATGAATTCATTAACTCAATGCAGCAAATGACTAATGAGGTTCATAATGAGCCAGCCATTGAAGGTGAATCAGTAATATTACCGGGAGACAAGGAAATTCAAGAGGCTAAAATTCGGATGGAAAATGGCATCCCTCTGGATGATGCTACTGTAGATGCCTTTAATAAAATGAGTGAGAAATACAATATACCTATAGAATATATTGTATAGATTAGTTGGTTAAAAATCAGTATCAATGACAACTAAAATTATTTTTATAGAGCGTCCCAGTGAGCTTAAGTATCTGAATGGCCTAAAGAGTAGTCAGGTAATTGTTGTCACAACTCATCCATTAGTTAAAGCCAAATTAGAGGATACGGAGATCTCTTGTATTGATACACATGAGCTTTTTGATCAACAAGGGCATAAAGAGGTTGCTAAATCTACCGCAGTAATAGTTGACAATATCCGCCATTCTTTTTTAGTGCTATCACAAAATATTGTTAGATATACATACGAAAGAACAGCTATATTTTATCTCAGATTTTTTTTGAATTATGTATTTTCACAGGTATACATAATTCAATCTGCAGTTGAACGATTTAAGCCCGATGAAGTTATATTACCACCCTACGATTCCTTTCAAAATACCGAGGCTTCCCTTGATAAGGCTGACAATCTTATTGGCAATATTGTTGAGCTATTTTGCCAGACCAATAAGATAAAACTAATTAGATTACACAACCCAAATTTGAAATGGAACTATAAAAAAACACGGCGTTTTTATTATAAGAAATTTGAAGTAATTCTATTTAAGATGTCGCTTTTTTGGTTGAGTAAGGCTAAAGCAGATAAAAATATATTGCTTACTCCAGATGATACGTATGGAATGCCTGAGTTAATGAGGTCAGTAGAAAGTCGCATTGATAATTCACTTCCCGTATATCTTTCTATTCAAAAAAAATCTATAAAGGCGCGTTTAAAAGAGATGATACAGGGAAAATCTTTTTCATTTTTATCTCTACCTGCAATATCAACAAAAGAAGATGGTCAATTTAAAAGACTATGGTATATCTGTATAAAAGATATTCAGTCTCAACTAAAACTACATAAAGAAAAGTTTGATTTTTATGGAGTAAATATAAGTAAATTTTCTATTGATTATATTGAGAATGGTTTGGCTGATGAATTGAGGGATCTTAATGGCAGGGTGTCTGCATTATTACAGGTAATACATAAAGCTCATCCAGCAATAGTTTTTTCACAGCATGCGATAGGTGCTTCTTATGCAATCGGAGAGATTTGTCGTGAAATGAAGATTCCTGGGATCTTGATATCTCATGGCTCTCACACACCTCACCAGGAAAAAATTGCCAATAATGAGTGGAATGAGCATGCTAAAACTTTGTTTAATACGCACTTTCCATTTGTAGCGATACAAACTCCTTGGGCTTCTAAATTCTTTGAAATGCAAAAAGAAATGTTATCAATTCCACTTTATACTGGACCACTTCTTTTTGCTAAAAAAAGCACAGAAAAAATAAATCGAAAGCAGTTACGTATAAAAATTTATAAAGAACATGCGGATAAAAAGATATTAATTCATGCTGGAACGCCAAAACCGTGGCGTTCATTTCGACCATGGATTTATGAGACACTTGATGAATATATTGGGAATATTAATAAGATCATACAAATAGTTGATAGAATTCAAGGAGTATATTTGGCGATTCGATTTAGACCAGTAGGTGGCATTACATCAGATTATTTAAGAAAAATTCTTATAAATTCAGATTGTTATGGGATTTATGATCAAGGGTCTTTTGATGAGCACTTACTAGCAGCTGACATATTAATAAGCTATTCCTCTACAACATTGGAAGAGGCGTTGCAAAATAAAGTACCAGTCTTACAATTTGATCCAGATAATAAATACCAGCATATACCTAATTTTAAAGATTGGGATGGCAATGATAGTGAGCGGTCTGTAGTTAAATATGCTGGAAATTGTCAAGAGTTATATGACACGGTTAAACTTTTCAATTGTAAGGGTGGTGGTAAAATGGATGAGTCTGAATGGGGCAGTCATATCTTAAAAAAGGACAGCAATTGGATTTTAAAAATGTACAGTAATTAACTCTGTTTGTATTGTTATATCTGTTTTTTTAATTAACATTAAAAGTTATAAACTATGAAAAATTTAAATATCATTGTAATTGGCACAGGAATGTATTCTGTTGGTCGTGGTACGGATGGGTTTGGTACTATTTTACCTTCTATTGGCGAATGGAAAAGAAATGGAGGGAAATTGGGAAAGGTTACTTTTGTTAGTACCAATTGTAAAAGCTCTAAAGTCGCTCTTGAAAAGGCTAAAAAACTAAAGAAGAGAACTAGCATAGAGATAGATGTTGAGGCCTTTCCAACAGAAGAAGGCTCTTATCCTAATGCATATAAAGACGTTATTTCATCCATTCCTCAACCAGCGTGTGTCATTATTGTTGTACCTGATCATCTGCATTATCAAGTAGCAAAAGATTGTTTAGAAGCCAACCTTCCGATATTGATGGTGAAGCCGCTGACACCAACTGCAGAAGAAGGAAGGGATCTTATAAGGTTAGCAGAGAAAAATAATTTATATGCTGCAATTGAGTTTCATAAGCGGCTAGATAAAGCAAATCTTATGATGAGAGATTTGATACAAGAGAAAAAAATCGGGGATTTGTTGTACTGTTGGGTCGAATATAGTCAGAGAAAGTCAATTCCTACAGAGATATTTAAAGCATGGACTGAAAAAACTAGTATATTACAATATTTAGGAATTCATTATATTGATATAGTCCGATTTGCAACAAATGCAACACCCAAAAGGGTGATGGCTATTGGGCAAAAGAATTGGCTACCATTGCAAGGATTGGATGCATACGATTCTATTCAATGCTTTGTTGAGTGGGTGGCACCTAATGGCAGCACTTTTACGCAAATAATTTTAACTAATTGGATTGATCCAGAAAGTTCAAGCTCAATGTCAGATCAAAAGATTAAAGTTGTTGGTACGAATGGAAGATTTGAGTCTGATCAAAAAGATAGAGGAATTAAAATTAATATAGATGACCTTGGAATTAGTCAGCCTAACCCGTATTTTTGTGCAGAATATGGCAACAAATCCGGTGAAAGAAAGTGGGAGGGGTATGGAATAGATAGTGTAATGGAGTTTCTTACAGATATAGTAAATATTAATTCTGGAATCATTGATCATAAAGATTTAAAAACTAAGCGCCCCACTTTTTCTGAGTCTTTAATTAGTACGCTAGTAGTAGAGGCGGCACATTCCAGCTTATCAGAAAATAATATTTGGAAAGATATCAGCTCTGGTAATCAAAATGAATAATCAAAATATTTATGCAATGATTCCAGCTCGGTATGGAAGTACTCGATTAAAAATGAAAAATTTGGCTCTAATTAATAACAAGCCAATGATTAGTTACTCTATACAAGCAGCTAAAAGCTCAAATGTATTTGATAAAGTGATAGTCAATTCAGAACATACTATTTTTAAAAATATAGCTGATCGTTATGGCGTTGATTTTTATCACAGGTCTAATATCTTGGGATCTTCAGAAGCTAAAAGTGACTCTGTAGTAGCTGATTTTATGGCAGCCTATCCTGAAGCAGACATTGTTGCCTGGATTAATCCAATTTCACCTTTTCAGACAGATAAAGAGATTTCAGATATTGTAAAATACTTTGTTCAGAACAGCCTTGATTCGTTAATTACTGTTGAGAATAAACAAGTCCATTGTAATTATAAGGAACTCCCAATAAATTATGATCCTGGTGAAATTTTTGCACAAACCCAGGATTTGTCTCCAGTTCAACCGTTTGTTTATTCTGTAATGATGTGGCGTAGTGATAAGTTTTTATTAGAATATTCTAAGAAAGGGTCGGCATTATTTTGTGGTGATTTTGGCGTGTACCCAGTTGGTAAACTTTCTGGAATTATTATTAAAAATGCAGATGATTTAAAATTGGCAGATATGTTGATGCGTTCTATGAGCGCTGAAAATGATAACAAAAACTATAAGGTAGAATACGATGAACTGGTCAAATGATTATAAAAATCTTTGTAGTATATTATGAATATAACTAATAAGTTACTTGGGTTTCGTTATAAAAAAAATTTTATTTTGAATAGAATTAAACTTAAAAAGTTAAAATTAAACACTAACCCGATTAAGACAAAATCGCATGAATCATGCCCTATTTGTGACTGTAAAGATGTCGATTTAATTGCTGAAGTAGATCGTGTTGGTTTCCCATGTGAAACTGTAATATGCCAACACTGTAAATTTATCTTCAATAATACTTATATAGCTAATCCTTCTGATTTTTATAGTCGTGAATGGGGAGATAAGCATTGGGGCGATCCTGAAAAAAACTTTAAAAGAAGAACCTCTACTGATAGTTATTCATGGAAAAGAATGGCTTATCTTGCTAAAAATCTTAACAAAGAATTCCATGAAATAAAAAATGTACTTGAAGTGGGGTGTGGAGATGGTTGCAACTTACTTCCTTACCATTTAATAGGTAAGCGCGTAGTTGGCTGTGATTTTGATGATCGATTTTTACAACCTGGTCGGAACCTCGGGATGGAATTGGTGACCGGAGATGTTGAAAGCATTCCAGCACCCAATTCTTTTGATTTGGTTTTATTAATTCATTCATTTGAGCACGTTGTTAAAATGGATGAAACTATACAGTCGATCGCAAGTCGTATTGTGCCTGATGGGTTAGTTTTTGTAGAGGTACCTGGTGTTTTTGGTTGGAATCGCACTAAAAGTGACACAATGCAATCAATGGGGTTAAAGTCATCTAATAATGTTCTTGGATACCTTCAGTTTCAGCACAATTACCATTTTGATTTGAATCATCTTATAATAGTTTGGGAAAGGAATGGCTTTGAAATGATTAGGGGTGATGAATGGGTTAGGGCTGTTTTTCGTAAAAAGAAAATTTCTGAAAATGTTAAAGATAGAGGTGTAAATATAGATGATATTCAAAAAAACGCATTCCTGTACTTATCTAAAGTTGAAAGGGATTTTCTAAGTATTCGCAATCTTTTTTGCGGATTTAATAAATTAATTTTAAAAAAACTATGCAGTTATAACTAAGAGAAAATAAATGTTAAAAAAATGCTCAATAATTATTCGCACTAAAAATGAAGAAAAGTGGATTTCCTCTTGCTTGTCATCGGTTTTCAGCCAGACATATGAAAATATAGAGGTAATTATTGTTGACAATAAAAGTACCGATAGAACTATTGAGAAATCCAAAAAATTTCCCAATATTAAGTATGTAACTATAGATAATTATTTACCTGGCGACTCGTTGAATCGTGGAATTAGTGCTTCATCTGGATCTTATATTGTGTGTATTTCTGCTCATTGTATTCCGGTCGATAAGTATTGGCTAGAGAATTTGGTTAGCACCCTTGAAGAGGATGAGAGTTATGCAGGGGTTTATGGTAGGCAAGAGCCGATGTCGTTTTCAACATCTTCAGATAAAAGAGACATGTTATTAGTTTTCGGCCTAGACAGAAAGATTCAATCTCTAGATAGTTTCTTTCATAATGCTAATTCAATATTGCATCGGCATCTTTGGGAGAAGAGTCCTTTTGATAATAAGATAACTAATATTGAAGATAGACTCTGGGGACAGGAAATGCTGAATGCCGGTTATAAGCTGGCATATGAGCCAAAAGCTAGTGTGTACCATTATCATGGCATACATCAGGATGGTAATATTAAGCGCTGTAATAATGTTGTGCGAATAATACAAGATATGCAGCCAGCTAATTTAAAAGATGCATGCCTTGATGCGGAAAGTTTGGATATTGTAGCAATTATTCCAATTAAAGGAAAAGATTGGTATATAGGCGATAGATTGCAGATGTCATATACAATTGAATCCGCATTACAATCTGATTATATTAACCGTGTGTTTGTGACAACAGATAATAAAGAGACAGCAGAATTAGCAATATCACTTGGCGCAGAATGCCCATTCCTACGTTCAGAAGGCTTAGTAAAGGACTATATTAGTTTAGATGCGGTACTTAAAGATGCAATTATACACATGGAGGAGTCTGAAGTTTATCCAGATTTAGTAGTAGTCTTAGAAGAAACATTTCCTTTTAGAGAGGATGGACTGATAGATGAAATGATTAGCCATATGTTAAATAAAGGCCTTGACACAATCATAGCAGCAAAATCAGAGAGTGGGTCAATATGGCAAGAAGGGGAGGGTGGCTTATTTACGCGTTTAGATAGTGGAGATATTCCCAGGTTATATAAAGAGAAATCGTATATTGGTCTTAAAGGTCTTTGTTGTATAACGCATACTGAATTAATACGACAAGAGAATATTTTTAATAATAAAGTAGGTCTTTTTAAATTGAACTCCCTACTGTCATCATTCGAAGTTAGAAGTGATGATGACCGAAAGACTGCACTTCATTACATGAAGTATTGATATGATACACCCTAAGTGTTGGGATTATATCATTATTGGCTCAGGTATTGTGGGGCTTTCTGTAGCTCGGGAGTTATACGCTAGAAAAAAAGAAAGTAGTATTTTGATAATAGAAAAGGAAAATGCTATTGGTTTACATGCTAGTGGCCGTAATAGTGGCGTATTACATTCTGGAATTTATTATCCTAAAGACTCACTCAAGGCAAAAATTTGTGCCTCTGGCTCTATTTTGATGTCAAATTATTGTAAAGAGAAAGGGCTTCCAATAAATCGAATTGGAAAGATAATATTGCCTATCAATAAAAATGATGACAGACAATTAGAATTATTATATAAAAGAGCGACTACAAACAACGCATCGGTTGAGTTTATAGATAGTAAATATCTTAAAATAATTGAGCCAGAGGTGAAAAGCATCACTGGTAACGCTCTTTTTTCCCCTAATACATCTGTAGTTGACCCGAAATCAATAATGTTTCAGCTTCAAAAAGATTTAAAAAAGAAAGGTGTATGCTTTATGTTTAATGCGGCACTTAAAGATATCGATATACAAAATTCCACTATCAATATTAATAACAATCACTACCAATATGGAGTACTTATTAATACAGCTGGCCAGTATTCGGATAAAATTGCACACATGTGCGATGTTGGAACTCAGTATGCGTTAATCCCATTTCGTGGCGAATATTACAAACTTAAAAAGGATTCTAAAATTCATTTGAATCATCTTGTATATCCAGTACCAGATTTGAACATTCCTTTTTTGGGCGTGCATTCTGTTACAACAATTCAAGGAGAGACATACTTCGGTCCATCTGCTGTTCCTGCGCTTGGGAGGGAGCATTATTCTGGGTTTAAAGGGATTAATTTCAGAGATGCTTCTAGCACTTTAACTCATATATCAAGTATGTATCTTTTAAATAAGCAGGGTTTACGTCGTTATACACATGAGGAAATTGGCCGTTTCTTGAAGTTTAATTTTGTAAAAGCAGCAAGAAAACTTGTTCCAAATTTAAAAATTAACTCTCTACAATCCTGTGATAAAGTTGGAATTAGAGCGCAATTATATGATACTAACGAAAAAAAACTTGTTACAGATTTCCTGATAGAGAAAAAATACAATACTGTACATATTTTAAATGCTGTATCGCCAGCATTTACCAGCGCTTTTAGTATGGCAAAAAAAATAGTTAATAAGGTAATATTGTGAATATAAAAATATTGGATTGCACACTTAGAGATGGTGGTTATATTAATAATTGGGAGTTTTCTCAACCCCAGATCTCTAAAATAGTTAACGCACTGGAAAAATCTAAAATTGATATTATTGAGCTGGGTTACTTAGATGATAAAAAAGGCAATAGCATAAATTCAACTTTATTTAATTCAATTGTTTCAGTAGATAAGGCTTTAAGTGACTTAGCCAAAACAGTGCAAAAAGTAGTCATGATTGACTTGTTTTGTTTTGATATAGATAAATTACCTTTACAATCAGATACAAAAATAAATGGCATTAGATTAGCATTCCATAAAAAAGATATTAATACTGCGTTGATGACCGCAAAAAAAATAATAGATTTAGGCTACCAGTTATTTTTTCAACCAATGGTTACCAAAAATTATACTTATGATGAATTTTCAGCTTTAATCATAATGGCAAATAAGCTGAATATTTATGCCTTTTATGTAGTTGATAGCTTTGGCTCTATGTCTTTAAATGAATTTCAATATTATATTTCTTTAGCAAATAAGTTTTTAAATTCCTCTATTGTTCTAGGTTATCACTCACATAATAATATGCAACTGGCATTTTCTAATGCAATTAATTTGTGTTCTGAAAAGATTGATAGAGAGGTTATTTTAGACAGTAGTATTTATGGCATGGGCAGAGGGGCGGGAAATTTAAACACCGAACTTATTGCTGATTATCTTAATACAATTAATAAACATAAGTATCAGATAATACCGTTACTTGAGGTTATTGATGAAATTCTAGTTTTTTATTTTAAAAAACATCCCTGGGGCTTTTCTCCGGCGCAATACTTGTCTGCCTCACTTGACTGTCATCCTAACTATGCTTCTTATTTAGTGAATAAAAAAACCACTCATATCGCAGATATTAGACAAATATTAGAGCAGGTTCCGCTAGAAAATAAAAACTCTTTTGATAAACAGATAGTTGATGCTTTATACCAAGTATTTTTATTAACTGAAAAATCAAAGCCAAAAAGCCAATTAAATATTCCTAGTGATAAGAAAATATTATTAGTTGCCTCTGGTAGCTCGATTAACGATAGCTTGACTTCAATAAAGGATAAAGTGGCAAGTGATAATTATGTAATTATTGCGTTAAACCATAAGCCTCAGTTTATCTGTGATTATTACTTTTTTTCAAATCAGCAGCGGTTTGATGAGTTTACAGGTGGATTACCATTGGAGAAACAAGTTGCCACATCTAACATTTTTAGTAAATCCTTAGTAGGTTGTGTGATATCTTTAAATAGTATTGCTTATGTTGAAAATAATTTTGTCTCTAATGTTGCAATACTGATGATTAATTATTTAATTTTAAATCGTATCAAAAAAGTAGAAATAGCGGGATTAGATGGATATCAAATAGGTAGGAATAATTATGCCTATGATGAAACTAGTATTGTTGTAAATGAAGACTTGTTTAAAGAGTTAAATAAGACTATTAATGATTCTTTGTTACAATTAAAAGACTCTATTAACATTGAATTAATAACGCCTTCTGCTTATGCTGATATTTTTGGAAAATGAATATGACAAGATTTGAACAAATGGAATATTTACTTAACAAAGCTAAATATTTTAAATTAGTTTGTGGAGCTGGCAATGAAGATGCTGAAGAAGTTAAAAGATTGACTATTTTATATACTTTAGCTGGCGCCAAGGGAATGGATGTTTCTGCAAATATAAATGTTGTTACTGCTTGTATGCAAGGCATTGATATTGCGTTTAAACTAGCAAAAGGGCTTGGAGTGAATTTGGCAATGCGACCGTTTATTATGGTTAGTGTTGGCATGCCGGGCGATCATCATGTGCGTAAGTCTTTTATTAATTTAGACACTTGCCTTAAGTGTGATTTATGCATACCCGTGTGCCCTACAGATGCAATTCCATCAAGCTTAGTTGTTATTAAAGAAAAATGTATCGGGTGTGGCAATTGTAGTGCAATTTGTCCAAGGCAAGATATTATTCATTATGAACATAATGATAGGGAATTGAGAGAGTTATTGCCAAAATGCCTTGAAGCGGGTGCTGAACAAATTGAACTTCATGCCGCCATTGCAGACGATGAAATGATTATGCAAGAGTGGGAAATGATTAATGAAATTAATCCAAACGGACATATTTCTATGTGCTTAGATAGGCTCCATTTGTCAAATTTTGCCTTTGAAAATAGAGTTAAAAAAGCAAAAGAAATTGCAGGAAAGCGTCTTATTATTCAATCGGATGGCTACCCAATGAGTGGGGGTGAGGATGATTTTAATACAACTCTACAAGCCATTGCAACTGCTGATGTGTTGAATAAAAAATTTAACATGAAGTTGAGAAAAGCAAAAAACATTCTCATTTATAAAAGAGAAAATGAAGTTAACCAGCTATTATCTGGCGGGACTAATTCATTAACTGCAGTATTGGCTAAACAAGTCGGTGTTAAATTTCAAGGTGCATCATTAGGAACATTTGCAAGGAAAATTGTTAAGCATATAGTGAATGATGACAATTTTTATAGTAACAAAGATTTGATTAAAGAGGGGTATCTAATTGCTAGAGATTTAGTGAAAAAAAATATTGGCGAGATAAATGAGTAGTTTATCAATCAATGGTAAGGTTGTATCATTAGATATAGAGGCGGTTATATTTGATAAGGATGGGACATTGATTGATGTACACCATTATTGGTCATCAATGATTAAGATGCGTGCTACATTAATTGTGAAAAAATGGTTTTCTGATGTTGATTCAGATAAGATACAAGGTGATTTAATTGATGCTATGGGTGTTGATTTAATATCAGGAAAAATCAAGCCCAATGGTCCAGTAGGCATTAAACCTCGGCCTTTTATCGTTGATATTGCTACTCAGATTGTAAAACTAAATAAAAAAAATATCAGCAATGATGAAGTAGAGGATATTTTTTTACAAGTTGATCAGAAAACTTCAAATGACATGTTGCCATTATTGAAATTATTGCCACATGTGATGCAACTATTAGATGAATTACATAAGTGCGGTGTAACTATAATTTTGGCAACAACAGATATAACCAGTCGTGCTCGCATAGCGATGAAGGCACTGGGTATCGAGCATTTTTTTAGTGAAATTATTGGCGGAGATGCAGTAAATTCAGCTAAACCCTCTCCAGATTTAGCGTTAACAGTTATCAAAAGATGTGGAGTGGATAAACGTAAGACTGTTGTAATTGGAGATCATCCAGTTGATGTTAAAATGGGATTTTCAGCAGAAACGGGTTATAATATCGGTGTTTTAACAGGTTTGTCAGATATTATTGCGTTTGATGAATTGGATTGTTTTGTTGTTGATAATCTTAAGAGTATTCAAGTGAATTGTTGAGAAATATGCTGAATCGTAATAAATTAAGAGAAAAATTAAAAAGTGGCAAGCCCGTTTTGGGCACATGGAATACACTCGCTTCACCGTTAGTTACGGAGGTATTTGCCCAATCGGGGCTCGATTTTCAAATTATTGATTTAGAGCATGGCCCTTTTATAATTGATCAAATTCATTTACATGTTTCTGCATGTGAAACTTCTAAAAATTGTACACCACTTGTCCGTATTCCTGACAATAGTGATTGGATGGCATTGCAAGTATTGGACCAAGGAGCTAAAGGGGTTGTAGTTCCACATATTAATTCCAAAGAATCTGCCAGTTCTTTTGTAAGCGCAACAAAATATCACCCTAAGGGTGATAGAGGATTCACTCCTTTTTCAAAAGCAGGCGGCTTTACAAATACAAATATTGATTCGTATGTTGAAAAAGCTATCAATGAAACAATTAATATCATCATCATTGAATCCAAAGAAGGGTTAGATTCTCTTAAAGACATTTTATCTGTTGATGGTATTGATATTATTTATTTTGGTGCTTATGATTTATCTCAAGCACTTGGGTGTCCAGGAGACACAAAAAATCCTAAAGTAATTGCTGCGATTAAGCAAGGCGTTGATTTAGTTAATAAAAGTGGAAGCTATGCAGGTGGTTTTGTACCTCAAAGCAAAGATGATATTAAATGGTTACTCGATATGGGAATGAAATTTATTACCTACGAGGTGGATAGTTCAATCATCCATACACATGCTCAAGGAATTTCAAATTGGTTTATAGATGAGACTTGCTAATGGGTAAGGTGATTGCTATTATCCCTAGTCGGTTAGAATCATCTAGACTCCCTAAAAAAGCATTGTCAGATATTCTTGGCCTGCCAATGATTGTTCACGTGTTCAAAAGATGTTTGTTTGCAAAAAAACTTGATGAAGTTTATGTGGCAACTGATAGTATCGAGATTAAAGAAGTGGTTGAATCTTTTGGAGGTAAGGTTATCATAACCTCTTCAAAGCACCAAACAGGTACTGATAGAATTGCTGAAGCAGCGCAAACTATAGAGGCTGATATTATCGTTAATGTGCAGGGTGATGAGGCTTTGGTCAATCCACAATATATTGATAAAGTTGTATCTGTTTTGCAAGAATCTCCTCAAATAAATGTCGCTATATTGGTTAATCCATTTAATAAAAGAAATTCACCTTCCGATATCAAAGTAGTGCTCAATGAAGATGATGAGATTATGTATTTATCTAGAATGGATATTCCATCTGATGCAAGGGCTGACAGTCCTCAGATGTTAAAGGCTTATCATATTGTTCCTTTTAGAAAAGACTTCTTGCTGCAATATGCTAAATGGGAAAAGACAGAATTAGAGAAAATAGAGTTCAATGAATATCTAAGGATTTTAGAGAAGGGTTATAAAATTCAAGCGGTTCATGTGGAAAGTGATGCTGTTAGTGTTGATACAGAGCAAGACTTGGAGCTTGTTAGGAGCAAGATGAAGATAGATAAGATTGGTCAATTATATTTGTAGCTGGACAGATAGATGGCCGATTGGAAATACCAATATGACAACACATGATAGATTAAATCAAATTTCTGAATATATTGATAACATAAAGAAGACTGCATATTTAGATATAGAAAACATAGAAAATTTAGCCTTATCCAAGAGTCCAAATAGTGGTTTGGTGAAAAAATACACCTTTGAGCTAAAGCCAAACAAAGTAACAAAAATATTTATAGTAAAGCAGATAATTGAATTTTATCTAAAGAACTTTTCAAGGTTTTTTTTGTATTGTATCGAATGTGTAATATTTAAGATTTTTGGAAAAAAAAGCAAGGTAGATTGGAGTCAAAAAAACTTTTTGATAGATGTGTTCTTTTTAGTAGATAACATTATTAAAGATAATAATTTTAAAGAAAATTATTATGGCAGATTGTATGATGTGCTGGAAAAATACAATAAAAATTATATCTTCTTGCCTAGATTATATAGGTCTAGTAAAAATCCCTTTAAGTTAATAAATTTGTTTAATGTCACAAATCAAGATAAACGCAACACATTTGTGTATGAGCATGAACTTTTAAATATAGTAGATATATTTAAGATTTTGATTTTTATTGTGAAATATCCATTTAAACAATTTAAATTAATACAAAACAATGGGCATGAATTGGATGCGTATTTTAACCATGAGCTGTTTAGTAGTTTATCTGACACATCGTTTATAGCGTATGTTAGATATTTGGTTGGCAGGAAAATAGCAAAAAAATTGGCAGACGGATCAAAAATTATTAGCTGGCAAGAGTTTCAGAATCTTGAGAAATCTTTTAACAGAGCAATAAAGGACTCAAATAAAGATATAGTGGTTTATGGTTGTGAGTTCTCAATGACATATAAAGCGTATATTAGTATGCATATTACCGATGTGGATTCTAATTTAAAAATCACACCTCATCAAACGTTATTAAATGGAAAATACAACTACAGTAATAGTAAAAAACATATGTTTAGGAGTGGCGTATCTTTAAGATATAGAGGTCTATTTAGATATGAGAGTGACATGGAAAGGATTTTAAAGCCAATGGCATTAATTGGGTATGATATAAAAGAAGGAAAAAATATTCTAAAAAAACTCAGACATCTAGAGTATTTGAACGTCAAGCTACATCCCACTATAAGGGAGGGCCGGTTAAATAAATATATGAAGCACAATTGGAATTATGCATATGGTGATCTGTATGAGGCATTTAAAGGAGTAGACGTTGTATTTACACCGCCTTATGCAGGTACATCATTAGAGGCTGTTGCTTGCGGAGTGCCTGTTATTATAATCGCTAGTAAAGATAATATAATCAATCCTTTGGTGAGTTATGGAAAAGGAGAGGTCTGGGATATTGCCTTTGGTGAGAAAGAGGCTATTAGGCATTATAATGGCCTTTTAGAGTATCAAAAAAATAGACCAAATAGGGTTAAAGAAATAGCTCATTGGTATAAGGAAAATTTCTTCATAGAGCCAACAGAAGAGAATATTGCCAAGGCATTTGAATTAAAATAAAAAAATATGAAAGCATTAATACTTGCAGGCGGTTTTGGAACGCGCCTTAGTGAAGAAACAGATATTAAACCAAAGCCAATGGTTGATATTGGCGGCAAGCCAATTTTGTGGCACATTATGAAAACTTATTCTCATTATGGGATTAATGAATTTGTTATTTTGTTGGGGTACAAGGGTTATTACATTAAGGAATATTTTGCCAATTATTTCTTACATCAAAGCGATGTAACGATTGACATTTCAAGTGGCGATATGCAAGTGCATAATAATTCTAGCGAGCCTTGGAAGGTAACTTTGCTTGATACTGGTTTGAATGCAATGACAGGGGCAAGAATTAAAAAGGCTAAAAAATATATCCGAGATGAGGCTTTTTTACTAACTTATGGTGACGGTGTTGCAGATATTGATATTAAAAAAACGCTTGAATTTCATGCGCAACATGGTAAGTTAATGACAATGACCTCAGCTCAACCTGATGGTAGGTTTGGTGCATTAAATCTTGATAAGAACAACCAGGTTTTAGAGTTTAAAGAAAAGCCCAAGGGTGATGGTTCGTGGATTAATGCAGGGTATTTTATTTGTCAGCCAGAGATTTTAGATTATATTGACGATGGTGATGATGTTGTTTTTGAGCAGGAGCCACTTAAAAATCTTGCTAAAAAGGGTGAGATTTATACTTATAAGCATGATGGTTTTTGGATGCCGATGGACACACTTCGAGATAAAATAAAACTCAATGCTATGTACGATAATAAAACTGCACCTTGGATGGTATGGAATAATTAACTATGTTTAATAACATCTACAAAAATAAAAAAGTATTAGTAACAGGTCATACAGGCTTTAAAGGAACTTGGCTTGTAACTTGGCTTTTAAAATTAGGTGCGAATGTAGTGGGCGTCTCAAAAGATGTGCCGACAGAGCCATCAATGTTTGAAGTACTTGGTCTGCAAGATAAAATCTCACATTATCAAGAGGATATTAGAGATTTAGATAAAATGACAGAGATTGTGGCGTATGAAAAGCCGGACTTTTTGTTCCATTTGGCGGCACAGGCGATTGTTTCTACTTCATACACAAATCCAATAGAAACTATTACCTCTAATGTGATTGGAACAACTAATATCCTCGAAGCACTTAGAAGTTCAAATCATAAATGCACAGCGATTATTATTACTAGCGACAAGGCTTATGACAATGTTGAGCAGGTTTGGGGATATAAAGAAGACGACAAGATGGGTGGTAAGGATATATATAGTGGCAGTAAGGGCGCTGCAGAACTTATCATTAAATCTTATTTTTATTCTTTTTTTAAAAATAAAGGCTCAAATATTAAGCTTGCGATTGGTAGAGCGGGCAATGTTATTGGTGGCGGAGATTGGGCGAAAGATAGAATTGTTGTGGACTGTGTTGAAGCTTGGAATAAAGGGGGGGGTGTCGAGATAAGAAGTCCTGAGGCGACACGACCTTGGCAGCATGTATTGGAACCTTTGAGTGGATATTTGAATTTAGGTGCTGAGCTTTATGGGGACGATAGTTTGCATGGTGAGGCATTTAATTTTGGACCGAAAGCTGAGCAAAATCATACGGTAAAGCAGTTACTTGAAGATTTGAGTAAATATTGGCATTTTTCAAATGTAGGTGACGCCTTTACAGTGACTGATAATATCCACTTCCATGAGGCTGGGCTGTTAAAACTTAATTGTGATAAGCCGCTATTTATTATGAAATGGCAGGCGAATTTAGAATATCAGCAAGTTATTAAATTTACCAGTGAATGGTATTATGATTATTACAAATCAGATAAGAATATGTTTGATAAAACAGTAGAACAAATATCAGAATATGAAGATATGGCAAATAATAAGTGTCTAGAGTGGACGGTGTAACCTTAACACCGCTTAAACAGATACATAACCCTAAGGGCGATGTATTTCATGCGATGAAGAAGGGTGATGAGGGTTTTGCTGGTTTTGGTGAGGTGTATTTTTCTACTATCAATCAAAATGATATTAAGGGTTGGAAAAAACACACTGAAATGACTCTGAATTTAGTTGTTGTGAGTGGTGAAGTTGAATTTGTTGTTTATAATGAAGCTGATTTTTTCACTATTAAGCTTTCAAAAAATAACTATCAAAGATTGACTATCAAGCCGAATTTATGGCTTGCTTTTAGAGGGTTAAGTGATGAGAATATATTGCTAAATTTAGCAAGTATCGAGCATAATTCAAGTGAAAGTGAAAGCGTTGATTTGTATAATTTTAGTTATGATTGGAGTGCAATAGTATAATCGTGATGAATTATGAAAGAAGATAACAACTCAAGCAATGACAAGTTACTGATCATAGGTGGCACAGGGTTTATTGGCCAGCATGTTGTTAAAATGGCTTTAAAGAAAGGGTTTAATGTAACAGTCTTAACTAAAAATAATCACAATGCTAATGATAAACTAGATGGTGTTATATATATAGCGGTCGATATCGGGAATAAAGTAAGCTTACTGAGTAATTTGAAAATTAAGGTATTTGACTATGTGATTAATCTAGGCGGTTATATTAATCATGCAAACTATTCAAATGGCGGAAGTGAAGTTTATGATGTGCATTTTAGTGGCGTTAGAAATCTAGTTGATTGTTTGGATAAGTCTAAGATAAAAGGGTTTGTACAAATTGGTAGTAGTGATGAATATGGTAATAATTCGGCACCTCAAATTGAAACCCAAAGAGAGGCGCCTATTTCCCCATATTCTTGTGCCAAAGTTGCATCAACCCATTTTCTACAAACCTTGTATAGAACAGAAATGTTTCCCGCAGTTATCTTGAGGCCGTTTCTTGTGTATGGCCCTGGTCAGAGTGAAGAAAGGTTTATCCCTCAAATTATTAAAGGCTGTACAAATCGTCAGGAGTTTCCGGTTTCAAAAGGTGAGCAATTAAGAGATTTTTGCTTTATTGATGATTTTATTCAAGCAGTCTTCTCTGCTTTGGATAATCATAGTGCGCATGGAGAGGTGATCAATATAGCGTCAGGAAAGCCAATCTCTATTAAGAAAATGATCAATACAATTGTAGATATAATTGGTTCTGGTGAGCCACAGTTTGCTCAGGTTGCCTATAGAAATGGTGAAAATATGGCGCTTTATGGTGACACTACTAAAGCCAAAGAGATTTTAGGATGGAAGACTAGTGTTAGCTTAAGACAAGGTCTTTTAAAGACCATTAAATGGGTAAAAAACTAGTAATGGATAGTGCATCACTAGTTAGCGTCCTGATGAATTGCTTCAATGGGGAAAAATACCTTCGAGAGGCGATCGATAGCATTATTAATCAAACCCATCAGAATTGGGAGCTTGTATTTTGGGATAATCAATCGACTGATAAGAGTAAGGCTATTTTTGACAGTTACCAGGATGACCGATTAAAATATTATTATGCACCCGAGCATACAGATCTTGGTGGTGGACGCGCAAATGCCTTTAAATATCTATATGGAGATTATATTGCAGTATTAGATGTAGACGACATATGGCTTCCTACCAAGCTTAAAAAGCAGTTACAATTGTTTTCTGATCCAGAAGTTGGTATTGTTATAAGCGATACTTTATTTTTTAATGAGACTGATGAGCGTGCACTTTATGATGGGGATTATCCGTTAGAAGGTAATGTTTTCCGTGAGTTGTTAACTGGATATTTTGTTTCACTTGAGACGTTGATGCTGCGAAAAACAGTTGTCGATAAATTAGATTATGGGTTCGATGCTGATTTCAGTTTTATTGCTGATTTTGATCTTGTGTTGAGATGTGCGAAAATATCAAAACTTGCTGTTTATAAAGGGGTTCTTGCTAAGTGGAGGGTGCATGAGGCTAGTGATTCTTGGAGGCTCCCCGCCTCTTTTTCAGAGGAGAAGGAAAGGTGGGTTGATAAGCAGATTAAGCATGATATATTTTTTTCTGAGAAGTACAAGAATGAAATTACCAAAATTCATGATAAAAATAATTTAATGATAGCGTTTAGTGCATTATTAGAAAACAGACGAATAAAGGCGCTCAAGTTTTTGTTTAAATCTAGATTTTCTGGTTGGCATGGTTTGGCACTCTTTATTTTATGTTTTGTTCCTTTTTCTAATAGTTTATTAAGATATTTTCAAAAGCGACGTATCAAGCAGCTTTTAATATAACACCATGGTTATTTCATCCAGTCCATTCCCTTATTTTAGTAAATTTTTAAGAAAAACTTATAATACAGAGCTTAAGGGTTTGTATTTTTTCCCACTAGGTAGGAATGCATTGCTATCTGGACTTATTTCTCTTGGATTAAAAAAACAAGATAGTATTATCATCCCCGCTTATATATGTGATTCAGCCATCCATCCTTTAAGGGAATATGGATTTAAACTTATATTTATGGATGTAGATAAAGAAATGAATTTATCAATCGATCAAGCTCAAGAAGTAATAATTAAAAATAACATTAAAGCGCTATTGACGGTTCATTATTTTGGTTTCACTAAAGATTTTGATAAATTAATAAGGGTTTGTCATGAATTAGGCGTTAAGGTTGTTGAGGATTGTACACATAGTTTTTTATCGCAATTATCACGAAATAAAGTAAGCATTAGAAGTGATATGGAAATTTTTAGTATGCGTAAAACCTTGCCTATTCAGGATGGTGGAGCATTAAGGGTAAGCAGTATTCATAAAAATATTAAGATAAACTCCGACCAGTGTATCAGTACTTTAAGCGCAGGTAAATATTTACTAAAACGTTTAATTTGGAAAATTACAATTAATTTTGGCTTTAATATTTATAGACCATTTGTTACCCGGTTAAAAGACAACTTTCGCCGTATTAGTAAAGATTCTCGATGTGGTGTTAATATTGAGACATGCCAACCTTCACAGCAATTGAAGTATTATTTAAAGAGTGATCGATATATGAATAGAGCGAGGACACGTATTCGTGCTAACTTTTCTAGATTAGGTATAGAAGTGAAAAAAATCGGCTTTGAGCTGGCAATAGATTCTTTATCAGTCGGTGTATTCCCACAGGCGCTTGCTATTTATAATGCAAATGATGGTTTAATGGATTATCTTAGGAGTAATGGTGTTGGTGCATGGTGTTGGCCAGGAAATGAATTGCCTTTAGAGGTATCTAACAATCCAAAAATATATCTAAATTCGGTACATTTTAATAAAAAAATAATTTTATTACCAATCCATCAAGAGATAAGTCATAAGCAGTGTGATTATATGGTTGAAGTGCTTACGAAGTGGCAGAATAGAAGAGTGCAAGAGGAGAGTAATGCTTAAAAGACAATATCACTGGAGTGGTCTTAATATCCTTGAAACACATTATTTGGATAGTGTTAGTAATTTTTTGAAAAACTATGATATGTCAGATATTGATGTATTAATGCTATATCAGACGAAAGAGAATTATCAAAACAGGCTGGATAATTTTGTTACACTGCAAATGGATTTAAAAGAGAGTAAAGATGAAATTTTTCAAAGTTTTTGCTCTAAAAATACCAGAAACGAGATTCGAAAAAATATTAGAGATGATGAGGTAGATTATTCATATAAAGAGAATTTGTCTGACGATGAGTTAAAAAGCTTTATGAATGATCTTGATTGGTTTATGAGGGAGAAGGGTAAAAAATCTAACATTAGTTTTTTAACCAACCAGGCAAAGAATTTCGTGAAAAATATTTGCATTACCTATGTGAAGAAGAATGACACTACTCTGGCTGCACACTTATATATGTTTGATGATAATCGGATAAGATATACAGCGGGTGTTTCATATAGAAATATTAAAAGTATTGATTCAAAAATAGTTGGAAGGAGCAATAGAGGGCTTCATTGGTTTGATATGCAGTTGTTTAAAGAAAGAGGTATTGAAATATATGATTTTGGTGGTATCGCCATTAATACCAAAGATAGGAGTGAAATTAACATTAATAAATTCAAAGAGGCTTTTTCAAAGAACAAAGTTTCCGAGTATCAGGGGAATATTGGGGTTTCATTGAAAGGTAAGTTGGTATTATTTATATATAAACTAAGAAAAAAAATTGCAAGATGAGTAGTTTGCATCAAGACAATCTAAAGCACAAAGAGATTCCTGTAATGATGTATCACAGAGTGGTTGAGAAGGAATTACTAAATTCACGTTATAATATTTTTGCTACTCAGGCACTTCTGGAAAGACAAATTAAATCTTTTTTGGCTGATGGCTATCAATTGGTTACTTTTAAGGATTTAAAAAATAAAGCAATTGAGAGGCCAATGATATTAACTTTTGACGATGGTTATTTAGATAACTATCAAAACCTTTTTCCATTGTTAAAGAAGTACAATGTTAAAGCAGTGATTTTTGTTTTAACGGATAGTCAATATAACCATTGGGATGTATCTAAAGGTGAAATTAAAGCAGAGCTAATGAGTAATGATCAGTTGTTAGAGTTGTCAAATAGTGGCTTGGTAGAAATAGCTTCACATGGAATGACTCATCAACAATTACCAGCTTTGAGTGATGGCGATCTAAAAATTGAATTAGAGTGTTCAAAACGAAAAATAGAGGAAATTATTCATAATGAGGTGATTAGTTTTTCTTACCCCTGGGGCATACATGGACAGCGTGAGAAGCAGGCGGTGAAGGATGCAGGGTATTTGTTTGGCATTGCGACAGATGATGGTGGTGTTTATTTCACGGATGATTTGTTTGCGATAACGAGAGTTAATATGAATGCGACACCATTATGGATAAGACTTTTAAGGCGTTTAAAGTGGGAGTTGACTCGTAAGTTATGAATGTATCAATTGCTATCGTAATACTGACTAAGGATGAACCTAGTTTTTTGGATGGAACAATTCGTTCGATTATAGATAGAACAAATTATCCTTATGAGTTGTTTATTGTTGATAATAACTCTAGCCTAGATGAGCAAATAAAATTATTAAATTCATATGAGAAAGAAGAGTTAGCTCATGTGATTTTTAATGACAAAAATCAGTGGATTTTGGGTTTTAATAAAGCTATAAAGATCATTAATACTAGAGTTGATCTATCGTCAAAATACATAGTACTTACTGACGGGGATATTGTTGTACCAAATCCTGTGGACGGAGCATGTTGGTTGACATATCTTAAGCAGAAGATGGATGGCAATGTTACAGTTGGTAAGCTAGGCTTGGCACTTGATACGCAATTTATTAAAAACAATAATCAGTTTGGTGTTACTTATACCAATGAATTGAGATACATGAAAGGCCCTGTTATGGATGATTTGGTGATTGCACCTGTTGATACCACCTTGGCAATTTATCGAAGAGATTTATTTGTGATGGGTGAATTTAAAATGTTGCCTGGCCATGCGTCATTGGTGAAGCCTTATTATTATGTGTGTAGAACTAATGACACGTATTTAGCAGAACATTTGGGTTGGCACAATTATGTCGAGCCAGATATGAACCAGTTGAAGAAAAAAGTGCTTTGCTTTGCAAAATATGCAGGATATGTAGATCCAATTATTTTGGATCAAGTGGGAAACGGAGTTAAATATTTTTACAAGATATTTGGCCGTATATATAAGGCTTATTGGTCTTTTGGCGTTGTTTGGCATTGGATGCGATATATTATGGCCAGATTCCCTAGAAACCTTAATGAAATTCAGTCCAAGCGTAGATAATAATTAAAAATAAAATGAATACTCGACCAAAGATTGCTGTTCTATTAGCCGCTTATAATGGCATGGAATGGATTGAAGAGCAGGCTGAATCAGTTCTCAATCAGCAGGGTATTGATATTGATATTTATATCAGTGTTGATTTGTCAAATGATGGTACGTATAAATGGTGCCAGGGCTTAGTAAAAAATAATTCCCATATTAAGGTATTGCCATACGGAGAGCGATTTGGCGGTGCTGCTAAGAACTTTTTTCGTTTGATACGAGATGTTGACTTTAGCGCTTATGACTATACTGCACTAGCTGATCAGGATGATGTTTGGCTGCCAAATAAGCTGACTCATGCAGTTGAAACTATTAAGAGTAAAAAAGTTTGCGCCTTATCAAGCGATGTTGTGGCATTTTTCCAAGATGGGCGTGAGCTGTTGATTAAAAAGTCTAACCCTCAAAAGAAATTTGATCATTTTTTCGAGTCTGCTGGGCCTGGCTGTACTTATGTGATTGAATCTAAGGCCTTGCAACAATTTAAAAAGTTTTTAATATTAAATTGGGATCACGTTAATAGTGCCATGTTTCATGATTGGGTAATTTATGCATATTTTCGTGAGCATAATTTGGATTGGCACATCGACGCCAAACCTCTAATACGCTATAGAAGGCATGAGTCGAATGTAATTGGCCCAAATTCTGGGTTTGATGCTTATAAAAAGCGATTTTTTATGGTGAAAAGTAATTGGTATAGAAAAGAGGTGGCATCTATACGCATGTTGGTTGATCCAAATGGGCAGTCACATTTAAGGTTGGATCGAATATTTTTAATAAAGAATTTTTGGCAGTTGCGCAGGCGGCCTAAAGATGCTGTTGCGTTGCTATTTATGCTTGTAATTGGTATTTACTAGTGTCAATAGCAATTACTGTGCAAGTGTGGCATAAAGCATTAATTGCCAAATATCTTTAATTTTTCAAATCTATTGTTGCAATAGGTAAAATATATTTATTTATTATTCATTATCTCTTACAAGTGTTTTTAATTACTTTACTACTCTCAATAGTCTTGTCCATCTTGATTGTTGTCTTGGCACACAAAAAG
>Ga0233436_1001056_pt1 | contig 24911 bp, 25 predicted proteins | sample SI_122_August201_2_FD_182723 | JGI IMG/M metagenome (GOLD analysis project Ga0233436, IMG submission 182723) | Seawater microbial communities from Saanich Inlet, British Columbia, Canada - SI_122_August2016_150_MG | ecosystem: Environmental > Aquatic > Marine > Inlet | place: Canada: British... | reverse complement strand
CAATAAAATCCTGAATCAAATTATTAACCCATTTTTCGGAAATATTGATATTTTTTCCCATTTGCATCTCCTCTTCTGTCATAGGATAAAAGATAATGAATTTTTGTAGCGGGTTCAAGCGCAAGAGCTGAATAATTAGGAATTTTTAAGACATTTCCCGGAATTCATCCATGGATCGTCCCCTGATGGCTTCTGCAATTTCAAAGACATAATCATAAATATGAAGTCCTTTGGATGATGCAATAATTTCACCGTTTTCAACACCGATCTGTTCTGCACAATATTGTTTCATCATTTCAATGGCAGCCAGGTTTGCAGGGAATCCCCCGTATAAATCCCAGGACCTGAAATAAGGGAAAAAATGAAGTTTTCCATCCTGGATACGGGTATCAATGTGTCGAAGGCAGGGCGGATCAAGTAAAACCATATCCGAGGGCTGGCCCACCTGTAAAATCATCTGGTTGTTCCTGTACCCCTTGTTTTTATAGGTCCAGATCATCATCTCCATCTGGTTTACAAAGTATCTGCCGTTTTCCTCAACTAAAATATTTCTATCTTCCCAGATTTCTTTTTCCTGTACCAGGATTTCAGTCAGTTTTTTGTAATCACCGGGCAAATACTCAGAATCACATTTACAAATCCGCTGTCCATAGGTATAGGACTCACCTTCTTTTTCCTCGCCCGTCATGAGATAGGGCAGATAATCATCCAGGTAACCTTCTTCCACTGGATCGGGAAATCCCAGTGCCGGGTTAACCTTTGGCAGCAGGGGAAGGCTTTGCGGATGTGTGATATGGATCGTTATAAAATCAAATTCAAGTCTTTTCTGGCCTTCAAAAGACCCGCGGCTAATGGTAAAGGCTCTGCCCGCTTCAACACACCGGTAAAGGGTTTGAAACCAGGCATCTGAAAGGCTTGTGGCTTTTATGAACAGCGGTTGTAACATTGAGTGCTCCTTGTTTGATTTTATCCAATTATTTAAGTTTAAAATATATACTTAAATCCTAATTGTGACAACCCTAATTTGACCATCATCCATGGCCGTCCCATGTAAATAATATTTGATTCTTATCCTCTGCAGGGATTAAATTTTTTGGAACAACAAATAATTCAAGTCAATTTGCCATCATGATTTTCTGGTTCATCTGTCATGAATATAAAAAAATATATATTTAAAAAAATTTCATTTTATTATTTTTTATTGTTACTTATAGGTATTATTAGTTAGTATTTATCTTTATTTAAATTTTATTAAAATATTTATTGACAAATAATTACCATTTTTATAATCAAACCAACACTATTAATTATTTCGCATGAACTTTGATTTGGATCAATTGACAATTGCTGATTAAAAAATGAGGACTTTCATGAAATTTAAATATTTTTTTACCCATCTGCTCACAGGCCTTTTGTTTCTTTTATTAACAAATTATTCCGCCATTGCTCAAACCGGCTGCAAGGCCACCTATGGGGCCACCCAAAAGACCTTCCGGCTGGCAACGGGAAGCCCTGGTGAACTGGGACTCTTAAAAGAACTGGCCACGGCTTTTAATGAACGGCAGGGTACAACCCTGTGCTGGGTAAAGGCTGGATCCGGCAAGTCTCTCAAGCTGCTGAAAGAAAAACAGGTCGATGTGATCATGGTGCATGCACCGGCTGCAGAAAAAAAAGCTGTTAAGGACGGATGGGCCATTAAGCGTTCTTTAATCGGATCCAATGAATTTTATATTGTTGGCCCGAAAAACGATCCTGCCCAAATTTCATCTGCCGCCTCTGCTGCCGACGCATATGCAAGGATTGCAGAGGCAAAGGCCGGGTTTCTGTCCAGAGGAGACAACTCAGGGACAAACAAGAAGGAACTGGGCATATGGAAAACTGCGGGAATCACCCCGACAGGGGATTGGTACCTCGTCACAAAGGATTTTATGATGGCCACTCTTAAAAAGGCCAATAAAGTAAAGGGGTATTTTATGACAGACTCTTCTACCTGGGTAGCCGGGAAAAAGGGTCTTGACAACCTTGTGGTTCTCTTCAGGGGTGATCCTGTTTTGATCAATACATATCATGGTCTTTGCCAGCCTGAAGGCGCGACAAACGGGCAAACATATGCCTCTCAATTTATCGATTTTTTAAATTCCAGTCCCGGTCAAAAAATTATCAGCGACTATGGAAAGAGCCTGTATGGTCAGGGTATGTATAATGATGCAGCATACGCAAAACAATATGACCACTGAAATAATTTGTTTTAATGGATAATGACAGGAATTTGTTTTCCTTAAACAAAACCCCATCTCCTTGGCAAGCATTATCCAGCAGCCTGTTCTTTCCCGACCCTGAAAGAACAGGCTGCACTCTTTTTAAAACGATTTGATTTTAGAATACTTTTAAAAAACAACCCTCCTCAAGCCCGCCTTCAAATACTGTTATCAAAAACTTCAATTAGAATTCAATTTTAAGGACAGCTGATGAAATAAGTTGAGCAGAAATAGTGCAGATTTTTGTTCCATCTGTAAGGCGCATCAGATGGAACAAAAGCCAAGCAATTTCGCTTAAATTATAAAATTTGCGGTCCTAAGTATTGACAAAGAATAAAATTCGACTTAACATATGAACAATTGTTCAAATGAGGAGATATACAAATGGATATATGCGCAGAAAAATGTATTAACGAAAAACGTGTCAAGGAGACGGCCAAGACCATCCCCACAAAGGAAACCATCGAGCAGATGGTGGATATATTCAAGGCATTAGGTGATCCTACCCGGCTTACAATCGTTCTTGCACTCTTAAAGCAGGAGCATTGTGTCTGTGACATTGCCGTTCTTTGCAATCAAACCGATTCTGCTATCTCCCACCAGTTGAGAATATTAAGGACAATGAAAATTGTAAAAAACAAGAGAAAAGGTAAGAGCATCTACTACTCTATTGATGATGACCATGTGGTCTCTTTGATCAACATGAGCCTTGACCACGTCCAACACTGAAATTAAAGGTATTATTTACCATGTCTATCATATATGAAATCTTAAAAGAATCCTGGCATATTTATCTTGATGTTGCGATATATATGCTGTTTGGTTTTTTTGTAGCCGGCATCCTGTATGTCTTTTTTAAAGCCGATAAAATAAAACAATACCTTGGAACGGGCAAAATAAAGCCGGTCATTTTAGCGGCACTCTTTGGCATCCCCATCCCCTTATGTTCCTGCGGTGTTGTTCCCGTTGCCACAGGCCTTAAAAAGCAGGGCGCCAACAGCGGGGCTGCCTTATCCTTTATGATTGCCACACCTGAATCAGGCGTGGATTCCATTGCCGTGTCCTGGGCCATGCTGGATCCCATAATGACTGTGATTCGGCCCATTGCCGGATTTATCACTGCGGTTTCCACGGGAATTGCCCAGAATTTTCTGGGGAATGACTTAAGGCCTGATACGCCTGATAAAATACCCGTAAAAAAAGAGACTGGCGGCTGAGGTTGCCCAGAAAACAGCTGTGCAGTTGCACCAAAAAAGAATGAAACCCTGTCTGAAAAACTGATGAGAGGCCTGAAATATGCCTATGGCGAACTTCTCACGGATATTGCGAAACCCTTTATCGTTGGAGTCTTTATTGCCGGTATCATCACTTTCTTTTTCCCGGATGACCTGACACTCTGGGCCAATGACCACAGTTTTCTATCCATGCTGGTCATGCTGGCAGCCGGAATTCCCATGTATGTCTGTGCCACATCATCCACACCCATTGCTGCAGCCTTGATACTCAAGGGTCTGAATCCCGGCGCAGCACTGGTATTTTTACTGGCAGGCCCTGCAACCAATGCGGCAACAATAAACATTGTAAAAAACATATTCAATACACGGGCACTTATCATATATCTGTCCATGATCGCCATCTGTTCCCTTGCCATGGGCTTTTTTGTCGACTTTGTGTATGAAATATTTGATGTTCAGGCAAGTGCGGTTGTGGGACAGGCCTCCGAACTTTTTCCAGAGAGTATCCAGCTGACTGCCGCAGTCATACTCACAGGGCTCATAATCTTTAATATGATATCGAATTTAAGGCGCCAGGCTGGACATGCTCTCTCCCATTAAAATCGGTCAGGACTCCACGAGTTTGTGGCTGTCCTGACAGGTCAGATCCAGTTCATAAATGCTTTTCAGGTCTTTAATTTTTTTCATATTTTTTTCGCTGAAAGGTGCCTTGCCTTCAAAGGCATGCAGCACAATACCTTCAATCAGGTCGCCAAGAGTCATATCGTGGTATTCGGCAAGCCCCTTTAATACCTTTAACAGTCTTTTTTCGATCCTGACACCTGTCTGCACCCTTTCAACCTTACGTAACGGGTTTTGAGAGGCACTCTGTTTTTCGGCCATCTTTTTTCTCCTTATACAAGATAAATGAAATAATACTTAAGGCCATTAATACCAGACCTGAAACCATTAGCAAGATCGGGTAGTCATATTTTTCCAATAAAATACCATAAATGATCATGGCCCCCGGTATGGCGGCATTTCCAACTGATCCTGCAACGGCAAAGACTCTTCCTGCAAACTTGTTATCAATGCTTTTTTGTAAAAGCGTCTTAAAGGAAATGGAGGCGCAGATAATGCAGCAGCCGAATAGAAATATCATGGCAAGAAAAAGAAACAGCAGAACAGTCTGGTTCCCTTTAAAAAAAGCGGCTGAAACATAGAGGAGCCCAATGAAAAATACACTTGTAAAGAGAGTAGTTTTTTCCTTTCCAAAAACAGTTTTAATGCTCAACACAACGGCCATGACAATAGTCCCAATTCCGAGAGCAGCCTGAAAAAATCCAAAGGTTCTTGCCCCGTCCCGGCTGACTGCATCTGCAATCACAGGCATAAACACTTCTATGGAACCCACAAAGAAATGAATGATCATCACCATAAACAAAAGGATCATCAACACTCTTTTTGAAAAGATGTATTGATATCCCTGTTTCATATCCTCTAAAATCCCAGGTTGTTTTTTCTTTATTGGATGTTCCGAATTAGAAGGAATATGAATAAAACATTCCAACCCGGCTGACAGAATAAAGGAAACTGCATTAACAATAAATACCCATAAATATCCAAAGGCTGAAATAAAAATTCCTCCTAAAAAAGCCCCGGCAATGGTGGAAAACCCATTCACAAACTGGTGTTTTGAATTTGCCGAAGCCAGGTCTTTTTCCTTGACGATCTGTGGAATCACAGAGGGTATGGCCGGGTCAAAAAAGGCGGCATTAACGCTCAAAAGGGCCTGCATCAGTAAAATCACATAAAAATTCATCATTTCAAGATAAAAAAGAAGGGCAAACAAGGCAATAATCAACCCCCGGATCAGGTCAGTTCCCACAATAATAATTTTGCGGTTATACCGGTCGATAAAAGCGCCTGAAAAAAAACCAAGCACTAAGGAAGGGATTAAGGAAGCCGCCAGAACCGCCCCCATCTTTGCCGAAGATCCTGTTGTTTTCAAAACCCAGAATGACAGGGCAATCATATGAAATTTATCCCCGATCTGTGAAACAAACTGGCCTGTCAGCAGATAAAAAAAATTTCGATTCATTATTATCAAAACTCCAGAAATAAGTTAGCATACATCGCTATATTGTTACCAATGTACCAAGATAATGTCAATGTATTTTTTAAAACCCTCAGAGTAATCCCAAATAGGTTTCAAAACCTTTCAAATATACCCCGTGGAATTTAAACTAATAACCGGCCATTTGTCGAAAATGGCTGTACTGCCATTTTCGACAAATGTGATTTTGTAAAAGTTTACCGATCCACAATTTGCTGAATCGAATTCCCTTCAACTACAAGATTTTGTATTTGGTTATGATGCTGAAAACCCCTGGACTGTTAATAGTCAACACAATTTCAGAATGGGTATCGGTCAATTTTTTCAATATACGTTATTTCAATCTTTTGAAATTTGGGTTGATGTTATCCCATATATTTTAATTTAAATCTGAAGTTGAAAAATTTGTCTTTACCATATGTGGTATTTTCGGTAAAATTCAGAAAGTCTGGACTGGTGAAAGAAGCGCTCAGTATATTTGAGGATTTGACTCGTGGGTGTATATACCATTATGGCTCACCCTATCCATTGATAGGTGACAAACAATTCATTACTAAGTCACTATAGTTTCAAATGGCAATCAAAAAATAGAGAGAACAAGGATGCCAAATATCGATACAAAAAGAATAAAGATTGAATATGAGCAGTTTGGAGGGTCATCTAATCCGACATTATTGCTGATTTCTGGGTTAGGTGGTCAGATGCATTACTGGCCGAGTGAGTTCTGTTCAAGGATAGCTGATAATGGATTCCGAGTTATTAGATTTGATAATAGAGACACCGGCTTTTCAAGTAAAATTGACAGCCTGAATTTAGATGAAGCAAGACAGCTTATTGGCAAACTCTTTGCAGGAGAAAAAGCGCCAGTGCCGTATAGTATAGAGGATATGGCTAATGATGCGATCGGTGTTCTTGATGCCCTTGATATCCAGAAAGCTCATATCTGTGGAATGTCTATGGGTGGGTTTATCAGTCAAACTTTAGCAATCAATTATCCTGACAGAGCCCTAAGTCTTATATCTATTTATAGCAATCCAGGAAACAGTCATGAATACATGCCGACACAAAAGGTAATGGAAGCAACGTTTAACCCTCCACCAGAAGAGCGGGAGGCGTACATTGATAATCGGACAGAACTTTTCCAGTTGATTTGTGGCACTGGTAGACCATTTGATGAAGAATTTTACCGAAAAATGTTTGCAAAGTCATATGACCGTTGTTTTTACCCTGACGGAACGGCACGGCAATACCTTGCGGTCATGACACAGAAGGATAGGAGGGATGACCTCGCCGTACTTTCAATCCCTACACTCATTATTCATGGTGATGAAGATCCGATGATACCTCCTGTCGCTGGAGAAGCAACAGCAAAAGCAATACCCAATTCTGACTTGAAAATTATTAAAGGTATGGGACATGATTTGCCTTCAACTGCATCTTATGGAATTGAGATATCAGACAGCATCATCGAATTTTTAAAAACAAAATTCCATGGAGAGTGATATACTCCATTTTTTTAGCAATTCTTGGCGTTGGCTTCTTCTTCCAGTTATGCTTAGAAATTCGGATGGCATGTTTGATTAGAAAAACACCTGCTCGTGAATATATTTTCATTTCAAAGAAGGGAGTTCAATTTGTCTATCTATATGGGGTTCCGGCTGGAAACTTACAGCGACAACTGGCATTTTAAAGGCTCGATCCAGACAAGATTCGGGGACCCCTATATGTGGTATCCGATGTTTTTTTGAATAAAAATTTCAATTCCATTATATAAGCCGAGGGTATCATCCCCGGTAATTTTTCCATATTCAACGATATAATATAGCAAATTTATAGTTGCAGATTTTGAAAAATCATTTTTCGGGGTCTGAACTGCTGGATAGTGTATCTCCAATTATGTTGCGAGTTTTTTTTGTAGCGAGTTGTTACCCATGATGAGAAGATCAAACGAAATGGGAGATTGATAGCAGAATCAAGGGAAGACCGAATCGAAAAAATGATTCTGCTAGTTTTCAAGCTTTCCAAACCTTAATACACTCAATTTAAGTTGAATTTATCAGAATTCAAGAACCGATTCCCCATGTTTTTTCATCAGTTTTACTAAATAATTATTTTTGGCTGTTTTTTTATTATTTTTTATACTTTAGTTGACAAAAGGGAACTTCTTATCCTATATGCAATGTTTAGAAAGATTCTTTTTATGCGATTTTTCGTTAACCTTTAACTAATCTTTCTTATACAACTTTCCGTTAAGCTTTAATTTTTGTTTAGCAATTCTTTTTATGCGACGTTTCGTTAACCTTTAACTTTTTCAGGAGAATGTAAAATGATGAATTTGAAAACTGTTTTAGGAGCAGTGGTTGTAACTGCAATGCTTACAGCGGTTCAGGTAAGTTTTGCGGCTACTGAGATCCAGTGGTGGCATGCAATGGGTGGCGTCAATGGAGAACGGGTCAACAAGATTGCCGATGATTTCAACCTGACCCAGAAAGATTATAAAATTGTGCCGGTTTATAAGGGAAACTATACCGAAACCATGACCGCCGCAATTGCAGCTTTCAGAGCAAAGCAGCAGCCCCATATTGTACAGGTTTTTGAAGTTGGGACTGCTACCATGATGGCAGCCAAAGGAGCTGTCTACCCAGTTGAAGACGTAATGAGTGATAGTGGTGTTGCTTTTGATAAATCTGACTACTTACCTGCAGTTATCAGCTATTATCAGACATCTGAGGGCAAACTCCTCTCCATGCCGTTTAACAGCTCTACCCCGGTTCTCTGGTACAATAAAGAGGCATTTAAAAAAGCCGGAATTAAAGAACCGCCTCAAACCTGGCCGGAAATGGAAGCGGCTTCACAAAAAATTCTTGATGCCGGTTATAAGAGTGGATTCTCTTTTGGCTGGCAATCATGGGTTATGCTTGAAAACTTCAGTGCCTGGCATAATTTAGCTGTAGGAACAAAGGAAAATGGTTTTGCCGGAACCGATACTAAATTTTCTTTTAACAACAATCAGGTCAAAAAGATGTTGGGGAGTGTTGGTGACTGGCAAAAGAGTAAAATTTTCCAATATGGTGGCCGCAGGGGTGACAGTCTGCCCATGTTCACAAATGGAGAATGTGGAATGTGGATGAACTCTTCCGCCTATTATGGCGGTATTAAAAAGCAGGCCAAGTTTGATTTTGCTCAAACCATGCTGCCTTTTTATCCCGATGTTATAGACAAACCGCAAAATTCAATCATCGGGGGAGCTACCCTATGGGTTTTGCGTGGCCATGAAAAAGCTTCTTACAAGGGTGTCGCTCTGTTTATGAGCTATCTATCTTCTCCTGAAGTCCAGGCTTGGTGGCATCAGGAAACCGGATATGTTCCGATTACCACGGCTGCCTATGAACTCAGTAAAAAGCAGGGTTTCTATGAAAAAAATCCTGGCACAGATACAGCTATTAAGCAGCTGAGTCTCAATCAGCCTACTCCCAATTCACGTGGTATACGTTTCGGCAATTTTGTTCAGATTCGTGAAATCATCAACGAAGAGATGGAGGCTATCTGGAACGGAAGTAAAACGGCAGATCAAGCCATGGATGAAGCTGTAAAACGTGGCAACAAACTTCTCCGGAAATTTGAGAAAGCAAATAAATAATCTATTATTTTCAACAGCTGCAGGTGACTGCAGCTGTTGATTGCCTGATACTTATGCTAAAAAGAGTCCATTTTAAACCTTCGCCGCTGCCCTATATTCTGGTCGCGCCACAGCTTATTATAACCCTGGTCTTTTTTATATGGCCGGCGAGTCAGGCTATATACCAAAGCCTGCTTGTTCAGGATGCTTTCGGATTAAGCACGCAATTTGTCTGGCTTGACAATTTTAAAGAGCTTTTTGGTGATGATTATTATCTCGATACGTTCAAACGTACTATTTTTTTCTCAAGCCTTGTGGCGTTTTCCTCTTTAAGTATTTCGCTGGTTCTTGCTGCCATGGCTGACAGGGTGATTAGAGCCTCGTCCATGTATCGCACATTGCTTATATGGCCCTACGCTGTGGCCCCTGCAGTGGCAGGTGCACTCTGGATGTTCATGTTTGATCCCACAATAGGGATCATTGCTTATATGCTGGATTTCCTGAATTTTGAATGGAATCATCGTCTCAGTGGCAACCACGCTATGGCACTTATCGTTTTTGCTGCAACATGGAAACAGATCAGCTATAATTTTCTTTTCTTTTTTGCCGGGATACAGGCCATTCCACATTCCCTTATTGAGGCCGCTGCAATTGATGGATCCGGCCCTGGAAGGAGATTCTGGACTATTATTTTCCCGCTCATTTCCCCCACCACTTTTTTCCTGTTGGTTATGAACCTTATCTATGCTTTTTTTGAAACATTTGGTATTGTTCATGCGGTCACCAAGGGTGGCCCAGTCAAGGCAACTGAAATACTCGTCTATAAAGTCTACAATGATGGTTTCATTGGTCTTGACCTTGGTGGTTCAGCGGCGCAGTCTGTCATATTGATGGGTATTGTCATTGTGCTTACCGTGATTCAATTTCGATATATCGAACGTAGAGTGGAGTACTAATTATGATAGAACAACGCCCTGTGACGACGGTAATCTGCCATATTGTTCTGATAGCAGGGGTATTGCTGGTCGCTTTTCCAATTTGGGTTACCTTTGTTGCTTCAAGTCACACTGGGGTTAGGATGACACAGATTCCACTGCCTCTTCTTCCGGGAGGACATTTTTTCGAAAACCTTGTTGATGCCATTACCAAGGGGGTCGGAAATGCCCGCGAACAGTCTGTCGGCTTGATGCTGATCAACTCAATGATAATGGCCATGATGATTGCCTGTGGAAAAATCGTTATTTCTCTTTTGTCAGCCTTTGCCATCGTCTATTTCAAGTTTCCCTTCAGGATGACTATTTTCTGGCTGATTTTCATCACTCTGATGCTGCCCGTGGAGGTGCGTATAATGCCAACCTTTGAGGTCGTGGCAAATCTTAATATGCTGAACTCTTACTGGGGATTGACTATTCCATTGATAGCATCGGCCACAGCCACATTCATGTTCAGGCAGTCCTTTCTTACCGTACCCGATGAACTGCTGGAGGCTGCGCGTATAGACGGGGCCGGGCCAATGCGCTTTTTCTGGGATATCCTGTTACCCATCTCCCGCACCAATATTGCAGCTCTTTTTGTTATTCTTTTTATCTATGGCTGGAACCAGTATCTCTGGCCTCTTTTAATCACCACAGATAAAGATATGTACACTATTGTAATGGGCATAAAACAGATGCTTGAAGCGGCTGAAGAATCCCCGGAATGGCATCTTATAATGATGACCACTCTGCTGGCCATGCTGCCACCTGTTGTTGTGGTGGTTGGGATGCAGAAACTCTTTATTAAAGGTTTAACAGAAACGGAGAAGTAGTGTGGCTAAGGTAATACTTGAAAATATAGTTAAAACATTCGGAAAGACAGAGGTCGTCCACAGGATAAACGCCTGCTTTAATAATGGGGAGTTTGTTGTCATTGTAGGGCCATCCGGTTGTGGGAAATCAACAATACTGCGTATGATTGCAGGTCTTGAAGAGGTGAGTGAGGGCAATATCACCATCGGTGACCGGATAGTCAACAATGTAGAACCTAAAGATCGACAAATTGCCATGGTCTTTCAGAATTATGCTCTTTACCCACATATGACCGTTTTTAATAATATGGCCTATGGATTAAAACTCCGAAAACTCAGCCGTGAAGAAATCAAACAAAGAGTTGGAGAGGCAGCGGACCTCCTGCAATTAACCGATTTTTTAAAGAGAAAACCAAGACAGCTCTCCGGAGGTCAACGTCAAAGGGTTGCCATGGGCAGGGCGCTGGTGAGAAAACCATCAGTATTCCTCTTTGACGAGCCGCTATCAAACCTTGACGCCAAGCTCCGCCATCAGATGCGGGTCGAACTTAAGAAATTGCACCAGAGGCTTGGTACAACCATGATCTATGTTACCCATGACCAGGTCGAAGCCATGACCCTTGCTGATAAAATTGTGATAATAAATGATGGCCATATCGAGCAGATCGGCAGCCCCGATGAAATCTATCATGATCCGGCATCAAAATTTGTGGCAGGCTTTATCGGCTCTCCGCCAATGAATTTCTTTGCAGCAAAGGTTGTGGGGAAGAAAATGATTGAGTTTGGTAAAGGGACCAGGATGACAATAGAAAACAAGACCCTTCCAGATAAAAGAAGTTTGGTGGCCGGTATACGCCCTGAAAAAATCCAAATATTTTCAGAAAAACGAGAAGGTCGTTTGCGGCTTGAGGTTGAACTTATTGAGAAGCTTGGTGCGGGTAAATTGCTCTATAGTCATATCGGTGATCAGCCTATAGTCGTGAATATACCTGACAGCTCAACTACAGATCTTGATCAATGCTGGGCAGAGTTGTCTCCTGACAATATTTACTTTTTTTCTTCAGAGTCACACAAGCGACTATAAAGGTTTGTATTGACAGCGTATTACATTGATCCCCAATCAGCATCCCTTATTGACCCCTCCTGGACAATAAAATGTTTTTCTTTTTCATGGTGAAGTTCCTCCTCATTTTTTCAACTGCTTTTTGCAGATTGATCTTATAATCACAGGCGCTTTACCTGAAACCGGTATTCGTGTATAGTAAAGTATCACTTGCACTACCTTTGAACGAAACAAATAATAAAACCCGTTCATTCATAAGGAGGATATCATGGTCATTGCCGAAGATATCATGGAAACCGATGTTATTTGTATCTCCCCGGATACAGAGGTCCCTAAAGCCGTTGAAATCCTGTTAAAAAACCATATCAACGGCGTCCCCGTGGTGAATGACAAAAATGAACTGGTGGGTATCCTGTGCCAGAGCGACCTGATCTTCCAGCAAAAAGAGATGCCCATTCCACCGATTTTTACCATTCTTGACAGTATCATCCCCCTGTCATCATCCAAAAAGCTGGAAGACACCTTACAAAAAATATCAGCCGCAACCGTTGACCAGGCCATGATCAAAGACCCCGTTACTATATCTGCCGACACCCCTGTATCTGAAATTGCAAGCCTTATGGTGGAAAAGCATTTTCACACCCTACCTGTTGTGGACGGCAAAAAACTTATAGGCATCATTGGTAAGGAAGATATTTTAAAAACCCTGATACAAAAAGAATAGGCAACCATTGACACCTACATTTTCCATCCCTAATATCCGTTTGTTTATTGCCTTTAAAGTTTTTTTTAATTCAAGATTCTACTACCCGGTCTTTACCATTCTGTTCCTCGATTTCGGTCTGACCGTGGCCCAGTTTTCCATTCTTAATGCTGTCTGGGCAGCCACCATTGTTCTTGCCGAAGTTCCCTCGGGAGCCCTGGCCGACATTATCGGAAGAAAACGATTGCTGGTTTTTGCCACATCCATAATGATCATTGAGATCGGCATCATCAGTTTTATCCCGAAAACAGATCCTTCCATTATTTTTATTGTTTTTTTGATTAACCGTGTCTTAAGCGGACTTGCAGAAGCGGCTGCCAGCGGGGCTGATGAGGCTATAGCCTATGATTCACTGGAAGCAGAAGGTGACAAGCGCCAATGGGGTCGAGTGCTGGAAATCCTAATGCGGTTTCAATCCTTTGGATTCATTATTGCCATGAGTGTAGGCGCGGCCATTTATGATCCAAACCTCCTTGAAAGCGTCTGCCGATTTTTCGATCTTGATACAAATTTTTCCCAGGAAACCACCATGCGGTTTCCCTTATACCTTACCTTTATCCTGGCAATCTGTGCATTTATCACTACCCTTCGAATGGATGATCCTCATAAAAATTCACCATCATCCGATGCAAAAAAGCCCGAGATCCGGCAGGCTTTCAGCCTGACACTCAAGGCTGGTCTCTGGATTTTAAAAACTCCTTTTGCCCTTTGTGTGATACTTTTCGGCATGCTCTTTGACGGTATTATCAGAATGGTCATCACCCTTTCCAGCCAATATTACAGGATGATCGAACTGCCGGAATCCACTTTCGGTATTATTGGATCACTTGTAGCCATGTTCGGGCTTGTGGTTCCCAAAATCGCAAAAAAAATTACAGAAAACCATTCCCCCTCTTATGCAGTTTGGATCACCGCCGGCTTAACCCTTACCGGTCTTGTCTCCATGAATTTTTTCTGGCCCTATTTGGGATTAATTCCAGCACTCATCACTTATAGCGCCATGTACTTCACAGGTTTTTTTGTCAGCTTTTATCTCAATCAGGCCGCATCATCTGAGCAGCGGGCAACGATTCTGAGCTTTAAAGGACTGGCTTATAACATTTCCTATGGTATCTTGGGCATTCTCTATGCCCTTTTATTAAAAACTATAAAACAGGGCATCCAAACAGAATCTGTTGAAAATAAAGTTTTTATGGATTCATTTTCAGGGTTCCCCATAACCTTTATTCTCTGGTTTATTTTTTTATTGGCAGTCTATTTGTTCGTCTTGAAAAAACCGTCTTTTCCCGGAAAAAAATAAACATCCTCAATTTTTCATTTTATTTTCCCCGTTTATATATTATCATTTGGATAAAACAGATTCTAAATACAAAAAAAACCATAAGATGAATAATAAAGGATGATATTATGGCGCACAAAGATAAAGGGCATTATGCAGCAAAACATAAGGGCAGGCAAATCAATGAAACCATAGCAAGCAAAATAAAGGCTTTATCCGATGATAATTGCATTAAATGTGCTTACGCCCACCAGGCCGGAAAGGATCTGGACGTTGCTCCATCTGAGATCGGCGTACAGACTGATCTTTTAGAATATCGTATTGCAGACTGCCAGCTTGGATTATTTGGCTACAGCAACGGGCAAAAAAGAATTGATCCTGATATTAACATTATGCCTGATTTAAATGAACAACTGGATATAACAAGCATAGACGGCAGAATATCCTGTCTGGAGTGCTGGACTATTGCAAAAAAACTAAAAATCAAACGACTTGATATGGGATCAGCCTGTGAGAAAAAAAACATCAAAATAAAACCATGTCAACTCGGGGCTTTTTAAAAATTTATTGATGGTTAAGTTTTTTTTGCGTTTTACGTTTGCGCCTCTGTTTTTGCTTTTTTATCTTTTCTGTTTTTTTTAGTTTTTTATCGTCCCTGCCCGTCACTGCCTCTTCTATTTTTTCAATGAGTTTGCGAAGGGCATAAAAACGGTTTAAACTTTGGGACCTTGATTTTCCACATTTAACGGATAAGTTTGTTTTTTTGTGTTTGATAAATACGGCAGACGATGATTTGTTTACCTTTTGTCCTCCTCTGCCCGATGCCTTGATAAATTTTTCTTCAACATCTTCTTTTTTGATTCCCAAAGCTTTCATCCGCTTTTCTAAATCAAACAATTTATCTTTGCCAGGTCCTGTCATCCCAATTCACCCGGATTATAATTTTCCTTTAAATTTCAGGTATAGATTTAATTGATGCCCTGAAGCTGCAATCTTCATGGCTTTTGCAACATCAGGGCATAACTCAGACCGAATAAATTTATGGCAGGGGCTGATTAACCCCTGCCATAAAAAAAAAGAAGTGCTTTTCATTATTACTTGTTTTTCCAGACAGGTCTTCTTTTTTCCTCAAAACTTGCAATACCTTCAAGGGTATCTTCTGTTTTCATCATTGTGTTAAGGAAATAGTTGCTAACCAGATCCACACCCTGGAAAAAATTGGTTCCGATATGACGTTTTACTGCCCGTTTGTTGAGCCTCAGGATCAATGGACTTGCATGGCAGATCTGTTTTACCTGGCCATCAACCACTGCCTGGAAATCATCAACACTTGCCACCTTTGAAACAAACCCAAGATCCTTGGATTCCAGGGCAGAGTAAGTCTGGCCCGTTGTGACAATTTCAATGGCCTTTGCAACGCCAACAAGTTCGGGAAGCCTTAAGGCAGCATAGGGCGGAAAAAACCCAAGTTTGACTTCGGGCTGACCAAAGATCGCTTTTTCCGAGGCTATGACTATATCACAGGCAATGGCAACTTCCATACCGCCGCCTAGACATGCACCATTTACAGCAGCAATAATGGGGATATCAATCATGTTTATCAGTTCAAAAATCCGGTTAAAGGTTGCCACCATTGCATCCACATTATCCGGTTTATGATCTCCCACTTCCACGCCGACGCAAAAACTTCTGCCTTCACCCGTAATCACAACACATTTAAGCGCTTTATCTGCTGCTATTTTCTCAAGCTGGATATTAAGTTCATCCATCATGGGGATGTCCAGAACATTGTGCTTGGGTCTATCAAGCACAATCCTGGCAACCTGATCATCGGTTTCAATTTTTAAGAATTTAGGGTCTGCCATGTTGACCTCCTGATAAAATAATCTGGTTAAATTTACTATCCTCTGATAACCCTTGGCGTAATCATATGATGCTGGGGACAGATGGATGTCGGATTCTGATAACTTGCCCCTGCAAAGGCTTTCAGATAATCACGCAGAGAGCTCATCTTCACCACTTCATCCACCATACCATATTTTGCACAATAGGCCGGTCTTGAATTATCATAATACTCCTTGGCCTGCTGATTCATTTTCTCAATAATCGGTTCAAGGGGACGTCCGGCATCTTTTTCTTTGACCAGTCTTCTTGAAAAACTTGCAGCCGCTGCTGTTTCACCATGCATGACATAAATCTCAGTGGTGCCGATACCTAAGGTAAAAGCATTATGACGATTGGCAGTGGGGCCTCCCATGACATAATGGGCTGCTGCCGTTCCTTTTCTCAAGGTGATCAATGTCATGGGCACATCCGTGTGCTGGATGGAGTAGATCAGGGACTGTCCAAGGCCCAGAAGTTCTGCTTTTTCCGCAATATCACCAACATCTATTCCCGAGGTGTCCTGGAACCAGATCAAGGGGATTCGATCCCGTCCGCAAAAAGTAACAAATTCATTCATTTTGATAAGACCCTGGCGATAAAGCTTACCACCTATTCCGCCATAGTCGGCATACTCTGGATAATCTTCTCCCAGCCAGCCCTGGTTGTTGCCGATTATGCCCACAAGATATCCATCCATTTTCACAAGACCCGTATAAATCTCAGGTCCGTAATCCGGTTTGAATTCCATGTGCTCACTGCCGTCAACCAGGCGGGCAATGATCTCTTTAAAATTATAAATCTGTTTCTGATTATGGGGGATGAGGCGGTAAAGATCTTCTGCCGGGAACCTTGGCGCTTTTGGTTCTGCAACCCTGAAAAATTTGGGATTATAGGCCGGCATATCCTTCATATAATCTTTAAGCCCGTCAAGAACCCCTTTTTCTTCTTCATAGACATACCTGAAAAAACCGGTTTCATTAAAGTGAATATCAACTGATCCAGGGGGTTTGGCCTTGTATTGTTTTGCGCCTGCAATCAATTGTTCTGCGCCCTCAAGGTCAAAATACCCCTTGGGAGACATGCCGCTTAAGATACCGCCGCCGCCCACGGCAATATTACAGTCTTTATGGGCAAACAAAATCGTCGGACTGATGCCCTGGTATCCTCCGCCGGCAGGATTTGTGCCATAGATACCGGCCAGTACGGGAATTCCCATCTGCTCAAGTTCTGCATGGCGGTAAAAAGTTGTACCGCTTCCCCTTCTGTTTGCATAGAACTTTTCCTGCTCGGTCAGTTTCACACCGCTGCAATTGACCAGCCAGACCAGAGGAATGTTCAATCTTTTTGAAAGGTCAGTGACCCTTAAAATATTTTCAGGCTGCCCCGGAAGCCATGCACCTGCCATGACTTTATTATCAAAGCCTGCCACCACACACCATTTGCCGGAAATCTTTGCCAGACCATCAATGACATTGGTAGTATTTTCAACATTCTCTTCCGGATTAAAAAGGGTGTGTAAGGGGTTCCAGGTTCCTGGATCAATAAGATATTCAAGCCTCTGCCAAACGGTCATTACACCCCTTGCATTTATTTTCTCAGTCGGCATTCCAGCATTTTTCACTTTATCGACTTCAACATCTATTCCGGCTTCAACTTCCTTAATATTCTTTACATTTTCTTCTGAACTTAACAATTGGCCCTTATTAAGTGCCACACCAAATTCCGTCATTTTTTCAAAATATTGTCTCATTCTCTACTCCCGGTGCAATAATAAATTATTATTTGAGATCTATAGCTCATTTAAATAAAAGCCATTCGCCCATTAAAAAATCTTAAATCCGATATTCCGCCAAGAAGGAACACCCCCCTTGACTTTAAACTGTTCTTTAAGTATAGACCAAAGCGGTCTTGTTTAAGAAAAAACATTTTTCTGGCAAGGAAAAAATCAAATATATTTTGAACAAAGGAGATGAAAATGAGTACAGAAATCTTGAGCCCCATGCCCGGTACAATTTTCCAGGTCCATGTGAAAGAAGGCGATGATGTGGTTGAGGGACAGGAACTTTTGGTCCTTGAAGCCATGAAAATGGAAAATCCCATTGTTTCAACAGCAGAAGGCAAAGTACAAGCGGTCAATGTAAAAGTGGACGACAAAGTAGCCACCAAACAGCTTCTTCTTGTTATTGAATAATTTTCAATACCCTGCATGCCAAATTTTGTATCTGCAGAGGGCCTCATTCTTGGTGCTCTCTGCATGATATGAAATTGTTCATCTTTTAATTTCTATACGCCTTTATTCATTTGACTTATCCTAAGACAAAACAACAGATGCCGGTAAGCCCTTTCAATCCTGTTTTTTCCCATAATAAACTGCATTTTAATGCCGGTTAAAGATGAAATAAATCCCCTTATTTGTCAAGCTATTTTTTAGCTATATTTTAACTTTTTTCTTGACAAGTCTATCAAATTTTAGTTTATCTTACAACTTAATGATATAAAATAAACATTTGAATATTTAAAACATTTCAGGATAATACTTTAGGAGGAACAATGGATTTTCAACTATCAAAAGAGCTTCAAATGCTCCAGAAAGAAATTAGAAATTTTGCTAAGAAACAAATAGCACCCTATGTTGACGAATGGGATGAAAAACACTACCTTCCCATTGATGAAGTCATGAGACCCCTTGGGGAACTAGGGTTTTTCGGAACAGTTATTCCTGAAGAATACGGCGGAGAAGACATGGGTTTTCTTGCGGCCATGATTGTGACGGAAGAACTTGCCAAGGTGTCTTCTTCATTAAGAGTCCAGGTCAATATGCAGGTTCTGGGTTGCGCCTATACTATTTTCAGATATGGAAATGAAGAAGTTAAAAAGAAATATGTGGAAAAACTGTGTACTGCCGAATATATCGGCGGATTCGGTATCACAGAGTCTGATGCGGGTTCAGATGTTATGGCCATGGCCTCAACTGCAGAAGACAAAGGGGATCACTGGCTTTTAAACGGTTCCAAAACCTGGATTTCCAATGCCAATTATGCTGATGCTCTACTCTACTATGCTTACACTGATAAAGCAGCAGGATCAAAAGGGCTTTCCGCTTTTGTTATCGAGCCTAAAAACTTTAAGGGAATCAAGACTTCAGGTCTTGACAAACTGGGTTCACACTCCTCGCCAACAGGAGAACTTTTCCTTGATAATGTTAAAGTACCCAAAGAAAATATTCTGGGCAAACCCGGTGATGGCGCAAAGATAGTATTTTCATCCTTGAACCAGACAAGGCTGTCTGCGGCCGCCGGTGGCATAGGACTTGCCCAGGCCTGTCTTGATGTGTCCACCAAATACTGTAATGAAAGAAAACAATTTGGCAAAAAAATTGGTGAATTCCAGATGAACCAGGACATGATAGCCCAGATGACGGCTGAAATCGAAGCTGCCCGTCTTATTGTCTACAAAGCTGCCTGGGAAAAAGACCAGGGCAAATTAAACAATGGACGTGATGTGGCCATTGCAAAATATCTGTCAGGGGAAATAGCTACAAAATCCGCCAACTTTGCCATGAAAATCCTGGGTGCCTATGGATACTCCACAGAATATCCCGTTGCCAGATACTACAGGGATGCTCCGACCTATTCCATGGTTGAAGGTTCTACAAATATCTGCAAATGGATTATAGCACTGGATCAGCTTGGTTTCAGAAAAGCCAACAGATAATTAAAGATATCGCCGTGGAGAGCAAGTGCTTTTTTTTAACTTGCTCTCCATGCCATTTCATTAAGGAGGACAGGTTGGACCCAAAAGAGATCGCCAAAAAAACAGGCAAAACTGCAAAGCTTTATTTTTCCACTGTCAAAGAAGAGGAAAAACCTTACAACCTTTGGAAACATTTTGATAAGGACCTTGCCCGTGATATGTCCCTGTATATAACAGGCCAGATGTATTCAAGGGAAAAGATCCCACATCAAACCCGGCAACTCATTACTGTTGCAGCCTTAACAGTTCTTTCAAAACCAGATGAACTCAAACTCCATACCCATGCGGCCCTGAATGTGGGTTGCACAAAAGAAGAAATTGCAGAAGTTATTTTCCAGACCAGTATTTATGGAGGAGTACCTGCTGCGAACACAGCTTTAACTGTTTTAAAAAAAGTCCTGGAAGAACGCGGCGCTAAATAACTTTATCCTTATCCAGCATGATATCTTATATCCGGGGTATTCCTTTTAGGTGCCCTGTAATACTTTAATTTTGGGAATCCCACCATAAGTGCACCATGGCAGGTATGTTTTTCAGGTAATTTCAAATGAGCGGCAAGGTTGGGCCACTGGCCGAAAGCAGAGTTAACATACCCTGCCCAGCAGCTTCCAAGATTAAATCCGGGTAATGCAAGTTCTAAATATGCCAATGCGAGATGGCAGTCAGTTGCTGCGCTGGGAAAAGCATCTGAGGCATATGCAAATACAATCAAGGGAGCGTTCCTGCATACTCTGTCTTCCCCTTTATCCCATTTAGTAATCAAGGTTTCCAGATTATATAGCTTGGCCATTTGCGGATGGGTCTTAAGTGCGTATCGCATCCAGTCAATAACGTGTGCACCGATTTTACCAACTGCTTTTTCCCCATTAACAACAAGCCATTTTACGGGTTGATTATTACTGGCAGTAGGTGCACAGCATGCAATGGTCAGCACTTTTTCTAAAATATCCTCTGGCACCGGCTTATTCTTGTACCGCCGGACAGATCTGCGGGATCTTAAAAAATGTTCTGCATGATTTGCAGTAAGTACAAGCTGTTTTTCAATGGGCATGCACTGGTCCGGTGAAAGAAATTCCAGACTGAAAGCGGTTTTTGGACAAACCGCCACACAATGACCGCACCTGATACAAAACTGTTTGGCACCCTGTATGAGTGCAGGACCCTGTTTTGTCATTTTAATAATATGAGCGGGGCATTCCAGTGCACAAATACCGTCTTTATCACATTTTTCATTATCTATCGTAAATAAACTCATCTTCATTCCTTCCATATCTGTTAAAATTTATTTCATACAGATGGTTAAATTAACATGCTCTTTTCTGAAATCCAATATAAAATACAAAGTAATTGCTCAGCCCGCTAAAAAAAAGCTATCCCTAAAGCCCTGTCTGATGAATATTGCAGGAGGTTAAGCGTTTAGCATCGAAACAAATATCCATCAGACAGGAAGGTTTCAAGCGTAAGAGCTGAATAGTTACAATACAAAAAGGTTTGCATGTGATTTAAGTCAAGGGTTTGCCGAGGATGGTATTCCAGATCCCGTCGGGGCAGCGTCTTTCAATGATATGAACATTTTTTTGTGACAATGATGTCAATACTTTTTTAGCTTCTGAATTGAGAAGTCCGGACAGGATAAAGTATTTTTTCTCAAGGAGAAACGGACTTTCAATCATGTATTGCATGACATCATAATGGATATTGGCAACCAAAAGATCACAGGGTATACCCATTATCTGTTCCCCCCTTGCCTGGAAAGCCAGAATCCTGTCGTCAAATTTGTTAAGACGAATATTGTTCAGTGTGGTTTTAACTGCAAGGAGATTGAAATCGCAGGCCATCACACGTTTACAGTCAAGCGCCGCAGCCCCAAGGGATAACAGCCCTGTCCCCGTACCAATATCCAGAACAGATTCTATCTTGTTTGCCGTACACAATCGATGGATAAGATAAAGGCAGTCTTCTGTTGTCTGGTGCCTGCCCGTTCCAAACACCACACCCGGATCCAGCATGATTCCTTTAATGGCCGCATCATTTTCAAAAGGTTTATTCCATGGCGGATAAATACACAGATCATTCACAAAATAAGGCTCGATTTTATCTCCATGCCATTGTTCACCCGTCATTTCATATTTTTCAATCAAATTGATGCCTTTATTATTTTTAAGAATGCCATCAATTGTATCATCTGCTGAAACAGAAAAAAAAAGAAAGGCAATCTGTTCTTCCACCCATGTTCCAAGATAGGTTTCATTATTTTGCTCTCCTTCTTCAACAAAGGGAACGCCGTCAAAATAATAGATATAAAGCATATCATAAGGGTTCATTATTTTTATTGCCTTGTTTTTTTTTGCCGCAAAAAAATATCCCGGCCTTAAAATTAAATTTGACAAAATTTTCAAAATAAAAAATAATCATCCTATAATTAAACCATGAAAAAAAGTTAATAGCTATTAAATTTGAAAAATGAAATTTAAAAAAGTAATCGCCCGATTTTATGCCGACAATATAGATCTTGCCGAAGAACTGATCTGTAATATCTTCTTTTCCCTTAATCTCAAAGGAGTGGTTTGTGACGTCCCCCTTGAAGAGCCGGATGAAGGTTTTGGCACAAACACGCTGCCAAAGCCTGAAATATGTTCTATTACAGGCTTTTTGCCCCTGATTGATTCCTCTGATATAATGGTTGAAAATATAAGAAAAAAAACAGCAGACCTGTCACATCTGGATATCAAGGTTGACCTTCAAATTGAAATTGTGGATGAACAGGACTGGGCACATGCCTGGAAAACTTATTTTGAGGTAACCCCGATTACGGACAGGATAACCATAAAACCTGCCTGGAAAGACCATGCATCAAGGGAAGATGAAATCGTTATTCACCTTGATCCGGGCATGGCATTTGGTACGGGTACACACCCTACAACGGCCATGTGTATTCAATTGATTGAAAAATTTCTTGAACCCGGTTCAAGCTTTCTGGATGTTGGAACCGGCTCTGGAATTTTGATGATTGCGGCTGCCGGGCTTGGTGCAGGGCAGGTTACAGGAATTGATACGGATGAGGTGGCCATAGACGTGGCCAAAAAAAACCTTGATAAAAATAATATCGGTCCTGAAAATTACGATCTTTTGTGTACCACACTGGATAAAATTGGTCCTGGACCCTGGCGGTTTATTGCCGTAAATATTATAGCCCAGGTCATTGTCACCCTCCTGCCGGAAATATCAAAGCGGATGACAAAAAAAACCATACTAGTCCTCTCAGGAATTATCAGAGAAAGACAAAACGATGTTTTGTCGGCAATGAAGGCTCATACCCTTTATGTCATCCATGAAGAATACACAGACGAATGGGTATGCCTTGCCGTCAAAAAGAAAGCAAATAAATAAAATGGAAAATTTTATACCACAAAACAGATATTTAAAAATAAAAACCATTGACTCCCATACTGCAGGAGAACCGTTCCGCGTAATCACTTCAGGGGTATCGGAACCTGTTGGAAATACAATTCTTGAAAAAAGAAGATATGCAAAAAAACACATGGACGGCATCAGAAAAATTCTCATGTATGAACCCCGCGGTCATGCTGACATGTACGGATGTTTTATCACAAAACCTGTGACCAAAGATGCGGATTTTGGAATCCTTTTTATTCATAATGAAGGTTTTTCCACCATGTGCGGGCATGGCATTATTGCCATTGTGACCATTGCCGTTGAAACCGGGTTTGTAAAGGTCAAAACCCCGGAGCAAAAAATCAGGATTGATACACCTGCAGGTCTGGTGACGGCAATTGCCAATATGACAGGGGACAGGGTTTTGTCTGTAACCTTTAAAAACGTGCCCTCTTTTGCTTTGGAACTGGATGCTGTTGTTGATGTCCCGGGAATAGGGAAGGTTACCTATGACCTTGGGTTTGGCGGTGCCTTTTACGCCTTTGTCAATGCCCGTGATCTGGGTCTTTGCTGCACCCCTGAATATTTTTCCGAACTTGTTCAAAAGGGCAGGAAGATTAAAAATGCCATAATGGCCTCAAAAAAAATCATCCATCCCTTTGAAAAAGATCTGGGATTTTTATACGGCACCATCTTTGTGGATGATCCTGAACTTGAGAATATCCATTCAAGGCACTGTTGCATCTTTGCCGAAGGGGAAGTTGACAGAAGCCCGACTGGAACCGGTGTAAGTGCAAGGCTTGCCATTCTCCACAAACGAAATGAAATACAGCCTGGATACGATATTGTCATTAACAGTCTTATCAACACAAGTTTTACCTGTGGTATTGCTGAATTGACAAAAATGGGTGATTACGATGCCATAATTCCAAAAGTGACGGGAAGTGCATATATCACAGGCATACATGAATTCTTAATTGACCCGGAGGACCCCTTGAACCAGGGGTTTATTTTAAGGTAATACTTACATTAAAGAATATGGATCAACATCCACAACCAGCCTGATCCCTGATTTAGAAGTTATTTTCGGATGATCCATCATAGCTTTTACAAGGCTGTTCACCAGGACTGAAGAGGGACTTTTCACCAGGATCTGCCATCTGAACCGCGAGGAAATTTTCTGGATGGAAGCCTCAATGGGACCTAAAATCTGAACCATTGCCTTTTGTTTTCCCGTTTTTTCAAGCAATGCCTTAAGAGTCTGTGCAACCAGGACTGCATAGTCTTTTACTTTTGTAAAGTCACTGCCTGAAATCTTCAATTGAATCATCCGTGAAAAAGGAGGATACATCAATGCTTTTCTATAGGGCACCTCGTTTTGAAAAAACTCCATAAAATCCTGTTTTTTTGCAGCTTCAATAATAAAGTGTTCAGGATTATAGGTCTGCATAATTACTTTTCCCCTGCTTTGCCCTCTTCCTGCCCGACCGGCCACCTGGGCAAGAAGCTGAAAGGTTCTCTCCCCTGCCCTGAAATCCGGAAGACTTAAGGACAGGTCTGCGCAAATCACTCCCACAAGGGTAATAGAAGGAAAGTCATGGCCTTTGGCAAGCATTTGTGTCCCCACAATAATATCAACATTCCTGTTTCTGATGCTTTTTAATATTTTTATGGTTGTCCCTTTCCGGGATGTCGTGTCCTGATCCATCCTTGTAAGCCTTGCATCGGGGAACATCGCTTTCATCATGGATTCGACCTTTTCAGTGCCAAATCCCAATGG
>Ga0233436_1001053_pt1 | contig 24954 bp, 24 predicted proteins | sample SI_122_August201_2_FD_182723 | JGI IMG/M metagenome (GOLD analysis project Ga0233436, IMG submission 182723) | Seawater microbial communities from Saanich Inlet, British Columbia, Canada - SI_122_August2016_150_MG | ecosystem: Environmental > Aquatic > Marine > Inlet | place: Canada: British... | reverse complement strand
AACATCCAAATTGTTGGTGAATTTGGACGGACCGGTTGCATTGACCGTATTGAAGTTAGCCGTATTTAGAACATTCAAATTCTCCTTAATATCGAGATTGTTATTAAAACTAACATCGCCAGTAGTATCAATCCGTCCATTGACACTTAAATTCTGGTTTAAAGAAATGTCTCCTCCAATATTCAGATCCTTATTCATACTAACATTGTTGTCTATGGTTACTCTTCCACTAACGTCCAAGTTACTATTCAAACTGGTATCACCAACAATGTCAACTCTCCCTCCAATACTTAACTTATTATTGAGACTTGTGTCCCCGCCAATACTTAACTTATTATTGAAACTCACGTCACCATTTACATGTAAATTGTCGCTAATATCCATATCACTATTAAAACTAGCATCGCCGTCTACGTTCAGTTGCTTATTAAGATACATATTTTCACCGAAACTAACGTCTCCAACAACGTACATATCATTCCGCACGGTAAGGTTTTGGGAAACATCTAAAAACCCATTTACGTACGTTTTTCGCAATATGTTTGAATTTGCGGACGAATCATACCATGAATTTGCCATGTATAACTATTATAATAACTCTTTATATATTATACGGTCATAACGAACTAAATACTTATAAGAACCATCAAAATGATAATATACATAAAATATATAATCAATCAATATTTTATCAGGTAATACGATAAAGATGTAGTATACAATTCTAAAAATCAGTATTAAACTCGAATATAGTATCGTCAACCGTTTTATTTGCAAGAGCATATTCTGAATTTGTACGTTCAAAGAAATTTACTTTCGACTCTACGCTAATGAGTTCCATAAAATCAAATGGATTTTGAGAGTTATATAGTTTATTATAACCTAATTGTAGACATAATCTATCTCCTATAAATTCTATATATTGACACATTAATTTGGAATTCATACCAATCATCCTACATGGAATGGCTTCGGTAATAAATTCTTTCTCGATATCAACGGCCTCTTTCATAATAGTATATATTTGATCTGACGATAGACGAAGTTGTATTTTTGAATATAGAAGCACCGCAAATTCAGTATGTAAGGCTTCATCTCGTGAAATAAGTTCATTCGAGAATGTAAGTCCTGGCATAAGTCCGCGTTTTTTAATCCAGTAAATCGCAGCAAACGAAGATGAAAAAAATAGACCTTCAACAATAGCAAACGCAACTAATCGTGTAGCAAAGTTACTTTCATCGTCATCTAACCATTTCTTCGCCCAATTAAATTTTTTGGTAATGCATGGATAATTCTGCGTGGCTTGGAATAGAGTTTCCTTTTCTGCACTATCCTTAATATATGTCTCGATCAATATACTATACATTTCAGAATGGATTGTTTCAATTGCGATTTGAAACGCATAAAAAGCACGCGCTTCGGATGGTTGAACTTCGTTCATAAATCGTGTTCCTAGATTGTCAGTAACAAGAGCATCGCTACTTGAAAAAAAAGCCAATATCATTTTTATGAATTGGCGTTCATCATCAGATAATTTATTCCAATCATTCAAATCTTGCGCTAATGAAATTTCACCCGTATGCCAAAAAGAGTCAATTGAGCGTTTATACATATCCCAAACGTCGTTGTACTTAATAGGGAACATTACATACCGATTTTCATCGGGTTGCAGTAGAGGTTCAACATTTTGGACGTTCGACATAGTTGTCTAAATAATACAGATACTATATTTCTATTTCATTTCAATAAAAAATTATACATAAATGGAGTGTATACATTATATACGTCGTTGCGAAATGGCTGGTATACCCAGCGAAACAATGAAATGAGTTATATTCTCAAATATATTTTACAGATATACCATATAGTAAAAATGAAAAAATCGTCGTATAATGGTGAAAATGACAATCTAGGAGAAGAATCTTATGACAAGAAGCGTGGGCGTAAATCAAAAAAGCAAAATGATAAAGAATTGATGAAAGAATATAAACATGATATAGAAGGAGAATCCACATTAGCAAAACAGAGGTCTTATTATGAAAATATACATCATTTATCAAGTAATGAAAAGAAACAATTTGAATCTAAATTTACATCTCCGAAAAATAATAGCCAAGAGTATTATCACAGTCAATTAAGAAACAAAAATAAAAAGATCGTAGTTGCTACTGGTCCCGCTGGAACTGGTAAAACTCTATTTGCGACCGAGTGGGGAGTCAAGAATTTTTTATTGGGGAAATATGAAAAACTGATATTTACTCGTCCGTCAGTTTCAGTAGATGAAGATTTAGGTTATTTACCAGGTACATTAGAGGATAAAATGGCACCGTGGGTAAGACCAATCTATGATGTATTGTATAATTTTATGACACCAAAAGAGGTTACTTCGTTAATGGAAGACAAAATTATAGAAATCGCACCACTTGGGTATATGCGCGGTCGAACATTCAAAAATTCATGGATTGTCGCAGATGAAATGCAGAATTCGTCAATTTCACAGATGAAAATGCTTATGACACGTTTAGGTGAAAACAGTCGTCTAGTAATAACTGGTGATCTAGAGCAATATGATAAACCCGACCAAATAAATGGTCTAGATGACTTTTTAGATAAATTCAAAGGAAAGCGTTCGTCCAGTATAAGCAGTATAGAATTTCAAAGGAATGATATTCAACGCGAAGAAGTCGTAAAAGAGGTGTTAGATATTTATGGCGGAGATATACCAGCGACATATGAGTTAGACGATATAGATGAGACTACCATGGACGAAATTTAGGAAACCAGTTAGTATATTTTAATTTCGGCATATAATTTATAAATGGCATTCAAATTACCTAACATCGGAAAAATGACAAAGATGAAGTACAATTTCAACCCTATACTTCAAAATAAATTAGTTCTCTACTTATTCTTATTCATGACATTAGTTCAAATTGTGATTTATGTTAATTCCAGCGACATTACGTCAATTGTATTCATGTGCTTACTTGGATTTGTAACCGCGTTCTTTAGTAAAAATATGATTGTAATTCTATGCATAGCATTGGTCGTAACAAATATTTTGAATACAGGATTAAATCGTGCTGGAATCGAAGGAATGAAAGAAGGTGCTGATAAGGCTACAGTCAAAAAGACAGAACCAACGGAAGAAGCAAAAGCAAAAGCAGACTCAATCGCAAAAACAGAAGCAGACTCAATCGCAAAAACAGAAGCAGACTCAATCGCAAAAACAGAAGCAGAACCGGCAGTAGCAAGAGAACCAATTACAAATAATGAAGCCAGTGAGACTACAAATCCAGAAGTGAAAGATATGTTAACTGCGTTAAAGAAGGAATTTCCAGATCTTCAAAAAGAACTAATGACCGGATTAGAAAATATGGACTCTATTATTGGCAAAACCGAATCTTTCGTTCACAAATACGAAAATTATAAGCAAGTTAAGAAATAATGTGTCTGCACTTAACTAATATATTGCGAATATATATATATATATATTCACAATGTTCGGATTCTTATTTAAACCGATAAAAATAGTATTCGGAGTATTTAAATTAATTGGTAATATAGGAAGGGGACTACTAGAGATATTGGAAGGTATAGGTCAAGAAATTATTGAATTACCCCAAGGTCTAGTCGTAGGTGCGTGGAGTTTATCCCGTGTCATAATTGCTTTATTTATATTTAGTGTAAGTAATTTTGTATGCCTTATTCAATTGCTAGGTAATTTTACATCATGCATAGGGTACTACATCTTACAATTTATTGGAATGATATTTTATCTAATTCCATGGTTAGTATTTATGATATTAGATTTTGGAAGTGGTAAAACGAAGTTGGGAAGTAAAATAGAGTTCAATCTATGGTATTATCTTGATAAATTTGACAGGTATTCAGTAGACTTTGGCGGACCGCATATAATATACTTTCCGAAATCAGTTCGCGATAGATGTTTTAGTTGTAAACGGTTAAAACCAGTAGCAATTACCCGAAATACATCCGAATTTGTCAAGAAGGTTGAACATCCAATTATACCATTTATCACTGGTGGGTTAAAAAAGATATTTGGCGGATTCGGTACGATTGTCGGATCATTCGACATGTAAATATCACGACTATATTTCATATTATTATGATATATAGTTAATGGAACGCTTCAAAATTTAGACAATGTACCCGACCATATTATTCGTTTACATATCCAATAATAATGGTATTGTAAAATAATATCGTATAAATATATAAAGTATGGCAAAAAAATGCATCCCTGGAGTCATATGTATCGAGAACATAACCATGGTATTTATAATGATCGTATTTATAGTACTTGGATTCACACTTTATTATCGTTTATGGGAAGATAAAAAACAAATTAATACAAAAACAACAAATATAAATATGCCTATTCACCACGCATTAATGCCTGTTTCCGATCGTAATGACACGATAAATGATCCATACGCACCGCCATTGAAAACCCATGATATATACTATCCACGTAATACAATCGATATTCGCGGAGTTCCACCAGTAGCCGGCATACCAGTAAATATCCAAACGCGTGCGGTAAATAGTACATATCAGCAAGTTGGCATATTAACTCGAATGGGAAATAGTGGTGAGAATGATATATTACCATTAATGGGAAGGCGTATTATGTCAGGACGTGACAAGTGGCAGTTTTACACAATCGCAAATAATGGAAACCTAAATACGAAGTTACCAGTAAGTGTAAATGGAAAAAGTTGCACGGGTGAATATGGATGCGATGACATAAATAATAGTGACGTCGTGTTCGTAGAAGGATATAATGATACATTCAAAGTAACTATGTACGAGAACAATTTATTTCAATATATTCCTAATCTTTAGATGATTCTCATAAATTAAACTATATAAATTATATATAGTGTAAGATGACAAACTTGTATCCCGATAAGAATATAAACTACAGTAGCAAAATCAGTACTTCTTATCCGAGAGTAACAATAAATAAGAATGAAGTCATAGATCCAAGTGATAAGAAAGGTGCTTTTACGGTTCCATTTCCCAACAATTCATCGGATAGCAACTTATTTATAACATTAAATTCAAAGAGAGATGAATATATTCATCAAAAAATATATGTAAACCGATTGCTTCACTTTAATATTGATAAAATTACTACTGATAATGAAAATATAATAGGAGAACTCGTAATAGAACACAAGAATTTAACAAAGACAGGTAAAGTGTATACATGTTACTTATTAGAATCAACCCCGTCATTTAAGACTGATGGTAATGATATAGATAAAATGCTTACCTTACCCGATAAAGAAGTTACAAATATGGATATTACATTAAACAGCATACTACCAACAAATAGTGATTGTATTGTATATAATACAAACAATAATGTAGATACGGTGTGTGTTTTTACAAGTCCGATTGTGATAAACACTGAATCAACATCAAAAATAATGAAATATGCCGATAAGACAACACTATTTGAAATAAACACAACCAATAAAGAAGCATTTAATGGGTATAGGGAAGGCGCACAAAATATGAATGCGAACACAATGCAGACAATCCCATCAGCGAATATATCTGAACCGGATAGTCAGGAAATATATATCGATTGTAATCCTACAGGTGTAGGCGAAGATGAAATGCTAACATATAACGTTCCAATTAATACTAAAATGATGGATGAGGAACAAGAAAGCCAATTAATGAAGACAACAGTAAACTATGGATTGTTTTTAATAGCATTGGTAGTTTCCTATGTGTTGGTACCTATAGGCTATAAAAGTTTAGTAATCGACCCAATTAATTTAGTAAAGATTAATTTAGACTATGGTGTTTTAAACCGTATTCGTAGTGCTGATATTGTTATATCGTTGATTTCTGTTGCAATTATTGTTACATTAATTAGTCTAGATGCGGAGTTACATAAATATGCGAGATCAAATGCTTTATTTATTGCTGTATTCTACTTGTTATCATTTGGATTAGTACAACTAAAAAAACAACAATCCGAATTTATGACAACCTTAACCGCAAGTGAAAATACTGCCCCTATCGTTACTGAATATCCGGATGATAATGATACATCTAATATACAATCTGATGAGGTTCCTGACGCACTTCATGTAAGTGATCTTGGTGAGATGGTATCTAAAATCGTAGTATTTCTTATAGCACATAGTGCGAAAGCAATAGCATCTATGGCAGTTGCTACGATTATTATATGTATTCTGTATGGTGTTAATATAGTAACAAGTATCGGTAACGCAGTATGGTTAAGTAGTTTAATAGTGGTGCCGATTGTTTATATAATCGAATATGCTAAACACATATCTCAATTAAAGAAAGAACTATCATAAAAACATAATAATTATTGTCATTATGTTTTCAAATTATCAAGGGTTTAATATGTCGACGCACTGCCAGTACTTTCAGAAACGGGTTTAAATGACGATGCTGTAAAAACGCTAATATCGCTTTTTCCAACGGGTGCCATATCATCCACTATTTGTTCTTCTAATGATACACTAGCGATAGGGTTCATAGATTTCATTTTGTTATCTTTTCTAGCCTGGGTAGGAGTATACTTAAGCATTGCGACTTTTCCGGTAGCATTACAACATCTGCGAAATAATTCGTACGCAACCATAACAAATAATACTGCAACTAATGGATTTGCGTTAAAAAATAGGTATAATGATAATCCGAAAATACCGACTGTACCCAACGATGATTCAACAATGTTTGATAATACGTCCGGAAGTTCGACGGGCATTGCTAAATAGAAAATAAATGTCACAATTAATCCGGTTTCAACATTCGAAAGAGAATTCATTAAAGATAAGAACTTCATTTTATATAGTATAGTATAGAATAGTATTATATTTTTCACCCGTTTATTCCTAGCGATATACAAAATTGAAATATCCTAAAGTAACATACGGGTATATATATTACACAATATGAGTAGGTTCAAACCATATTATCAAAGAAAAAAAACTTCAATACCAAAACAAACAATCTCCGCACTATCTGATGGATATAAAGAAACTATAAGGAATGTGTCATATATAGGAAAAAAAGGATATACCATACCCAAATCAGCAATTACAAAGGAGGATGAAGCCCAACTTCGTAAAGAACTATATGTAAAACCATTTGTATTTGGGGCTACTCAAAATACGGATGTGGGTGCATTTCATGTATTTCGCGAAAACACAAATAAATTTTATTTACCTAGATTTTATGGAATTAAACGATATGGTTTACCCGACAAGTCAGAATTGGACGAAGGTGACAATATCAATGTTGAATTTACCAAAACAGTTAGGGAAAATCAAGAACAAATGATTAGTGTTTACATGAATCATATAAATACACCCATATGCAATGGGTCTTTAATCAATGGAAATGGAGGCATACTCGAACTTCCGTGCGGATTCGGTAAATGTCTTGGGTTAAATACACCTATTATGCAGTACGATGGAACAATTAAAATGGTTCAAGATATAAAAGTAGGTGATGTAATAATGGGAGATGATTCAACTCCCCGAAATGTGTTAACTCTTGCTCGCGGAAAGGAGCAAATGTATAAAGTAATCCCAGGGAAAGGAGACCCATATATAGTGAATGAAAGTCATATATTATCTTTAAAATACAGTTCCACTGTGAATAAACATACACCCAAAGGAACTATTCGTGATATTTCTGTATTAGATTATTTAGATTTACCCAAATCATATCACGGAAGAGGAGGAGTTCTGGTTGGTTATCGGGTTCCTATTACATTTCCCAAAAAAGAAGTTGAAATAGACCCATATTTATTAGGTTATTGGTTGGGTGATGGTGCTTCAAGATCAACAATGATAACTACACAAGAAGCATCGGTATTGTCTTATTTAAATAATAATACATTTAAAAATAAACACAAGACATTATATTTACAGTATCATAGTCAGTATGATTATCGTATAAATTCTATTACAAAAGAGAATGAATTAATGATTGGTTTGCGTAAATATAACTTAATACAAAATAAACATATTCCGCATGATTATAAATGCAATGATCGGACTACGCAATTAGAATTATTAGCAGGGTTAATGGATTCGGACGGTTATATGCATGAAAATTCTTATGAGATTATTCAAAAAAATGAAAAATTATTAGATGATATAATATTTATAGCAAAGTCATTAGGGTTTGCTGCCTATAAAACAGAATGTAAAAAATCGTGTATGTATAAGGGTGAAAAAAAAGAAGGAACTTATTATAGAACCTATATCCACGGTAAAGGATTAGAAGAAATACCAGTAAAATGTCCAAGAAAAAAAGCAAATCCAAGAAAACAAATTAAGGATACATTAAATACACGTATAAAATTAGAAAAATTAGAAATAGATAATTATTATGGATTTGAAATAGATGGAAATCGTCGTTTTGTATTAGGTGACAATACAGTTACGCATAATACTGTATGTGCGTTAAAAATGATATCGAATATTCAAAAAAAGACACTTATTATCGTTCATAAAGAATTTCTAATGAACCAGTGGATAGAGCGCATTGAAGAATTTCTTCCAACTGCTACAATCGGTAAAATTCAAGGAAAAGTATTCGATATAGACGGAAAAGATATAGTAATCGGTATGCTTCAAACATTATATGATAAAGATTTTGGCAGTAATGCGTTTTCGTCATTCGGATTAACCATTATCGACGAGGTTCATCGCATTGGTAGCGAACAATTTTCAAAAACTTTATTTAAAACATTAACCCCAAATATGTTGGGTATATCGGCAACCGTAGAACGAAAAGATCGGTTAACAAAGGTATTATACATGTTTATTGGCGATAAAATATATAGCGAGGAACGAAAAGATGATGATTTGGTTTGTGTTCGTGCCATTACGTATAAATCGAATGACCCCGAATTTAATGAAGTTGAATATGATTATCGTGACAATCCAAAATACAGTACAATGATTTCAAAATTATGCAATTACGGACCACGTAGTGACTTCATAATTAATATAATTGGCGATCTATTGAAAGAAAATAAGTCGAAACAAATTATGATACTATGCCATAACCGATGTTTGTTAAAGTATTTATACGAAAGCGTTTCTCATCGGAAATTAGCAACTATTGGATATTATGTCGGTGGAATGAAACAGACTGATTTACAAACAACGGAAAACAAAGAAATTGTTCTTGCAACATACGCAATGGCTGCCGAAGCATTGGATATAAAAACATTATCTACATTAGTTATGGTAACTCCAAAGACAGACATAACACAATCAGTTGGGCGTATATTACGTGTAAAGGGGAATAATCCAATTGTGGTAGATATTGTAGATAGTCATGATTTATTTCAGAAGCAATGGGTAAAGCGACGACAATTTTATAAAAAATGTAATTATCGTATACGCCAAATAGACGGAGATAAATACGAAGGAATGAGTTTAGATTGGAATGAAGACAAAACATGGAAGTGGGTATATGAGCCAAAAGAATTAGATAATGGAAGCGTCGAGGTTGACGAAGATGATAATCATTTGAATTCGGTAAATAGTTCAAAAGATTCTAAATGTTTGTTAGATATTTCTACATTGATATAATTAGATGAACGCACAATTATCTACGTCGTGTATTTTTTTTGATTTATTTTCTTTTTGTTTTGTTTGTCTTCATTCTACGCATATCAGAGAGTAGGAGAAAAACATGTAAGCGAGTAAAATTTACTATTTATATAAATTTCCAATCTGCTGGAAAATCGCTTCTTATGTCTACACATTGAACCTGACATTTGACAATAGTATCATGAGTAGACTCCTGTTTTAATATTTTTGGATTAAATCCATATTCGATGCTTGTATGTGGTATATACGCGAAGTCGCATTTATATTTTTCGCATATGTGTTTAAATGTGTCCCAATATTCGCATGTTCCGTCATATCCCCATGAGCATATTTTGTTGGTTTCATTCTCATAAAACGCTGAATCATAGAATGCAGATTTTCCATATATTAAAACTTCAAATGTATCTCCACATTTCTCTATTATTTCGTCGTACAATTTATAGGCATCCTCTTTCGTCATAAAGCACGCAATCGTTAGATGACCTATATGATTCGTGTTAAATTTCATTTGATCGTATACTAACCATATTCCATATTTATATCCCATTATATAGTGTATGAATATTATATAGTGTATGAATATCCATATTAAATGATTGGGTATTTATAATTGCGAAATGTGTGTAATCTTTTCGGTGCGACTTACTACCTTATTCGGCACCCATCTTTTGAATTTTTTATGAAACGTACATTCCATAAATAATATTTTATTCATATCTACATATTTATCCTCGTCCATATTTTGAAAGTCATCCTCGTCGTCACTTTCTTCAATATAATCTAAATTTTCATTTTCTCGTATTTTACGAAACAATGAATTCATGAACGTACTAGTCTTATAATTTGGTATATATGCCACATTATAATAGACCTTTTGATTATTACGTCCACATGCGAATAAATGATAAATATCATATTGAATATCGGCACGTATCTGAAAAATAGCAGTATATTTATATTGTGCTTTGTGTAATGACATTTTAAAGGGCATATCTGTAAAGTTAAAGGAATTTATTGTTTTCGGTTGACTAGGTAAGCTCACAACATTTAATTTTTTATTCATGAAAATGTTTATATATGGTCGTTTTTCATAAGTAGATCTATATTGTATATGATGGATATTATATGGGATAGTAGAAAAAATCTCATTACTGATTGTAGTTGGATATTCTAGAACAGTATCGTCGAGGTTAATTTGCCAAAACGCACAACTATATAGTTTGATAATTTTATCCTGATTTAAAATTCCCGCGAATGTTTTATGTATCATAGATAACTTATGTATAACATTTGTATTGTTAAGTGAAATACCATGGTAGTAAACGATATCATCAATCGCAATAGATACAATTTCGTTATTTTCATTCATAATAGATGAACCATATAATATAGTTCCCAATGCCAATTTGTCTTCGTATTTTACATCTAATATTCGACCTTTTGTTATACGTTTTTCTTTATTAAGTTCGAATAAATAACACACCGTTTTTGTATTGAAATAGGTGAACCATATCATTACCTTTTTACCTGTCGGTATAGCAGTAACTAGATTATACGATGACGAAACTTTCGTATGTGAAATAGTTTCATATGAAAGTTCAAACTTTGGGATATTGTCAGATAATTTGGCGGTTTGAGTACTGGATAATTCAAACATTATATACAATAACGCATCTAAGTGTTTATATCGATTTGTAATATATTTATGGTAATACAACATCTTGCTGGGTTTGCGAATTCATAAATGTTAATAAATCGGTATTCATATCGTCAATATTTGTTTTATCGTTAAAAACGTCCTCATTTGTTTCGATATTGTCTTGCGTAATTTGGTTCTCGTTCATTTCAAATAATATCTCCTTATATTTTTTAATTTGAGTATTCACTAAATCTTTGACTCTAGGTTTTGTATATCTATCTTTCAGATATTCAATGACATACTGTATGGCGTATATAATACCAATAAATACCAATATTTTAATTATAATTTGTAGAAATAAACTCGAGAACATGTTGTGTTATATACAAGACCATATAAAGATTTTAACCTAGTTTTACGACAAAGTGATATGTTAACTTACAAACTATATAAATGATACTATCTATAAAACATATATAAAATGACTTCGGTATCGGTTATTGTTATAGATAAGATAGGTAATGTAAAAGAAAGTAAAATCAATGCTTTTTCAGAAGAAGAATTATACAAAAAAGGAGGATTCAAGTCGTCTACACATTTTAAAAACCATGTAACATGGGATAACATTAAACTTGATGGAAAAATATTTAATGTTAATGTATATGGAAAAGACATTGGTCGAGCTAACCAAGAAAATCAATATGAATTCCCACCACCTATCGACAATACATTATTCTTTGGGAGTTGTGTCATTGTAAATAGGAATAAAACTGAGGTTGATAATATTTCTATAAAGGAGTGGAATAAAATTTACGACCAGTTAAATGGTGGATTTGATGATTTATGTGAAGAGGATGAAGACGAAAGTGAAGATGAAGACGAAAATTTACCTAAAACAAAAAGTGGATATGTAAAAGACGATTTTATTGTAGACGATGAAGAGGAAGAGGAAGAAGAAAGTCATGCACATAGATCTAACCCCGTTCCCCCAAAAACACCAAGACCGTCAAAACGCGCGAAAACAAATACTGTCTTTATCGTAGAAGATATCGATTCTGATTTTACAAGTGAATTGGAGGAAGAAGAATATATTTGAATCTTCAATCATGTAACGAAAAATTGAAATTATACAAATACTAAATATAAATAATATATAGATCGTATATTATTTACATAATGCGCACCATTAATAATCCAGCAGAATTTCGTGAAGGTATTACCAAACGCTTGAATCATATTATTCAAGATGATATATTAGGCGTCAACATCGAGAAAGGTGTTTTTAACTATTGTATAAAGGAAGCGTCAACAAAGAAAATTATAAAGAAATGGGAAAATCCATTATTCGTGCAAATCTACATTGATCGTCTGCGTACAATTTACTTGAATTTGAAAAATACCGCATTATTGATGCAACTTAAAAATAAAGAAGTATTGCCTCAACAATTCGCATATATGACACATCAAGAAATGGACTCTTCACATTGGAGAGAACTACTCGAACAAAAAATGAAACGAGATGCGAATAAATATACAACCAATATTCAAGCATCGACCGATATGTTTACATGTAAAAAATGTAAATCAAAACGTTGTACATATTATGAACTACAAACTAGAAGTGCCGATGAGCCGGCAACTATATTTATAACCTGTTTAGACTGTGGTAAAAATTGGAAATCATAATGCATATTATTGTGACATGTATACAGTAATTCCAAATATAAATATGTATAACAAGGGAGTAAACACATTTTCTATCACATTATCGACTTCATCCATCTCAATTGTATTCGAACATAGCACTGACATCGCATACGTCTCGTCATCTGATATGTCGATTTCTTCATCGGTATTTTTCAAATTGTCATTGGTTAATGAATCATTCACGTTTGAGTGAATGCCTAGTCTTTTTTTTATATCGACAAATGAATATTTTCTTGAATTCCATTTATTGGAACTATTCGCAATTTTTTTAGAGAAGTATACCAATTCCGACATATTCATTTTACTTATTATTTCATCGTACATAGTTGTTACTTGAGAACTAACATTTATTATTTCAGAAGTAAAGTCATCGCGAGTTAGTTTATTCATATTCATATTGTAATAATATCCTATCATTCTCAATTCGGGTAATGAAAATAGAGAACAACCATATTGTATGTATCTAGATTTAAATTTACATTTAAAATCAAATGCGACATATTCATGAAATTCTTGTATTAATAAATCGATGGCCGGATCCGCACAATTAACAATCGTGTGACCCAACTCTTGACAAAACGAGCAATTTTTCATGTTAGTATTATTTGATGATATTACTCTAATTATAATAAGGCTTCTATATTAGTTTTACGTAATTGAATAAAAAGTATTGTTACAATTATTTACATTTTGGTTTCGCACGGTATTTAAGATTCAGAGCAATATCTGTAAACGAATATATATATTTTTTAATATAAGTGTGAAACGGTAGCGAATATAATTTACATAATCCGGCTATTTCTGATGCGGGTGGGGTGATAATTTCATAAAACTTGTTAACCGAACTCATTTTATGTGATTCTCCATCAATTGCAAATATCGTCTCATATCGAGACCGATTTAATAATATTTGTAGTCCGCTATCAAATGACTGGGTTCGTCCTCTAACAAAGGATGATCGAATAAATATTCCAATCATAGTATGATTACCCAGCAATCGAAGATCATTTGTTATATTCCATTGGATGTCAATCAAATATTTTTTACCCGGCACAAGGTTATGTGGTGAAATCGCTGATGATAACGGCATCTAATATATATATCTATGTTTTGATTTTTCATACAAATAAAAAATCAACCATTTATTTTTTTAACCATTTATTTTTTAACTAAGTATCTCTAAATCAGATAATTTCCAATATTCACACCCACCATTCGGAATTGGCCGCTTAATGATGAATGGAATTTTTTTTTCTTCAAATTCTTTTAGTGCGATTAAATACCCATCAATTACATTTTCATCTACTTCTACAAAAGGAACCGCGCCCGAATTTATTTGTTTTGCACGTTCACCAATTGAGCGAGCGCGTTCATATCTAGTTACAAATGGTAATGTCTGATGTAAAGGGTCTACTACAACCCCATTTGAATCACGAACAACTTGGGTCAAACTATCAACTTCATCATAATTATGATTGAGTAGTTCTGGGTGAAATTGTTCGATAATATCTTGTTTATCAAACCCATTCATTTTTTGTAGATATCCATCATCATCGTCATCATCGTCATCGTCATCGTCATCTTCGTCAACCATAAAGCGATTATTAGCATTATTTTCAGTCACGTCATTGGATACCATATCGGGATCATCTTCCAAATTACCATTATCATATTCATCATCCGATTCTATATCTGTATCGTCCTCCTCTTCCTCTTCCATGTCTTCAGTTTGATCGATTTCATCGTCATTTATTTTTTTAGAATCTTTGATTGAACCAATAGATGCGTCATCGTCTTCAACTGGTTCAATTTCTTCAATATCACTTGCAACAAAATCTTCGTTTTCCATGTTTTATAGTACTATATGTGTAGATAATGTAGTTTTTCTAAATTGTTATTTGCGATTAACTAATTCAATTTTCTATTATTTACGATCATCAGTTTTCCACTTCACATCACAGTCAGCGCATATATATAAATATTTTAGATTATCATTATCATACCGAATATATATGACTCCATGCTCGGTCTTACATTCAGCATTGGGACATTTTGTATTATATAATCTAGGAAGGGTTGGGTCTAACTTTGTATATTCATTGAATGTGTGGTTAAATTCATGATCTCCCTTTTTTAACTGCGTCTTCATTACACATACTCCTTCCTCCGTTATTGTATTATCTACATGTTTACAATTTCGGCAATAATAGGATAACTTATATGTATCTTCTGGATCAATGCCAATGTAATACATGTTATTGCAGATTTCGCAGAATTTCATTATATACTAAAAGTACAATTTATTTAAATCCCGTATATGTGATATGGATCTTTCAATTTTATATTTAGAAAATTGAATATTCCATATATTTGATATGGAATATAACAAATCAAACATATTTTAAAAATTGAATTGATATTATTCAAATCAGATAAATATAAACTAACAATATATCCTATCCAATTAAAATGGAACGATCGGCAAAACATATATCAAGCGATTCTTCACGAAGGTGTGATACAAACGTGAAATATGCAGGGTTCCAGGACTTTATCATGAAACATTTACTACGAAAAGGAGAAAGTAATCCGACCAAAGAAATTACAAATACTAGAATCGGAAGCAAAGAAGACAAGATTTACGGTGGGTCATACACAATAGCCGATAGCGAATATCAATTATTCCTGAATCTATATGCCAATGATATTTTAGGTGAAAATAAGAAGGAATATCTAACCGAAAAACAACTAAAGGACAATGGTCCATTATTGGTAGACATTGATCTTCGTCATGATCTTGACGTTGATGAACGTCAATATACAAAAGAACATATAGAAGACATGATAGATATCTATTTGGAAACGTTAAAGGACGTTTATCAACTCGATTCTACATGTAAATTCTATATTTTCGTTCAACAAAAACCGACAGTCAATCAAGTTCAATCAAAAAATTGTACGAAGGACGGTATCCATTTACTAATTGGTTTAAAAATCGATAGGATAACTCAACAAATCGTTCGAGAGAAAGTAATCCCAAAAGTAGCCGAAGCATGGGGAGATCTTAAAATCATTAATTCATGGGATGATGTATTTGATAAAGGTATTACTGATGGTACTGTAAATTGGCAATTATACGGATCGCGGAAACCAAATCACGACCGTTACAAAGTAACTTATATTCACGAAGTTGGATATGACGAAACCGATCAAGAATTCATGCGTAAAGAAGTTCCATTATCGTCATACGATTTTGTGAAGGATATGTATCCACTGTCTGTTCGCAATGACTCAAATCCGTCGCTATTCTTAAAAACGTCATTTATCAAGGAACATGAAGAATACAAGCGTATCAATAAATTAGGCGGTGCCGGTAAAATAAATAATGCGGTTCCACAAACAATCCGAGATGTTTCGCGCCATGATGATTTCAACATGGCAAACATTAAAACTCGTGACGAATTATCGATGGTGCTTAATAATTTCCTTGACTCTGTTTCCAAATCGCAACTCGATTATGATTTGAAAGACGCGTATGATTATGTGATGAGTTTACCAACATCATTTTATGAATCGGGGTCATATTCCAAATGGATTCGCGTAGGTTGGTGTCTTAAAAATATTAGCAGTAGATTACTAATCGTATGGTTAGCATTTAGCGCACAGTCATCCACATTTCAATTCAGTGAAATAGCAGATTTGTGCGAAATGTGGAGAAAATTTGATTCTCGTCCTCAAGATGGTATTACAAAACGATCACTATATCACTGGGTCAAAACTGAAGCACCCGAAGCATATGAATTGATCCGTCATAATTCTATAGACTATCATGTGGAACAAACTCTACGAAGTGGTGGAAAGGGAAAAAGCGACAGCAGATCCAGTTGTGGTGACTTTGATTTAGCGACGGTTCTGTATCATATGTTTAAACATGATTATGTATGTACCAGTGTAAAGGGAAACCTATGGATGCATTATAAAAATCATCGATGGTATGACCTCGATTCTGGTACCACTCTTCGAAAGGCAATTTCAAACCAACTGCGTGAACTGTATAGAAGTAAGGCCGTTCAGTATATGCATAAAAATGAATCGAAACGCGGTCGCACTGACGATGACGAAGAACCAGTATCCGAACAAGACGATGTTAATTTAACTATACAACAAAGAATATTAACAATATGTCAGCGTCTATCTCAAACAAACGATAAAAATAACATTATGCGAGAAGCGAAAGAATTATTTTACGACGGCACATTTCTCGGTAAGTTGGATACTAATCCATACTTATTATGTTGCGATAACGGTGTATATGATTTCAAAGAAAAGAAATTTCGAAATGGTATTCCCGAGGACAATATTTCAATGTCGACCAATATTACATATACTGAACTTGATACTAACAAACATAGTATTATCATGAACCAAATTAATGACTTTATGAATAAGTTGTTCCCAGAAAAACAATTATGTGAATATATGTGGGATCATCTATCATCGACGTTATTGGGAACGTCTACCAACCAGACGTTTAATATGTATATCGGACACGGACAAAATGGTAAGTCGGTATTGGTAAATCTAATGGAGGTAACATTGGGTGATTATAAAGGTGATGTTCCATTGACGCTTGTAACGGACAAACGCGGTAAGGTTGGCGGTTTAGCGCCCGAAATCGTACAATTGAAAGGAAAGCGATTTGCGGTTATGCAGGAACCATCCAAAGGAGATCAAATCAATGAAGGCATCATGAAACAATTAACTAGTGGAAAAGATCCAATTCAAGCACGATCTCCGTATATGCTTCAGACAATTTCATTTATTCCACAATTCAAACTCGTTGTTACATGTAATGTCTTAATGGAGATTAAGAGTAACGACCATGGTACATGGCGCCGTATTCGAGCGGTTCCATTTAAATCATTGTTTACTGAAAGTCCAGTGGAAGGGGATACTGAAAAACCTTACCAATACAAGTTAGATAAGTCTATCGATGAAAAATTTGATTCATGGAAAGAAGTATTCCTTGCTATGCTTATTAAGCGTGCATGTATTACCAATGGAATTGTTAATGATTGTGATATTGTTATGCAAAAGAGCAATGAATATAGAAAAAGTCAGGATTATCTCTCGGAGTTCGTGGAAGATTGTATCGTACGCAGTAAGGATACACACATGTGCGTCCAAAAGGGCGAACTAAAGGGCGAATTTAACCGATGGTATGATATCAACTATGGTGGACGTGGTCCGTCTACGAAAGACCTTCACGAATATATGGATCGTTGTTTTGGTAAGAATCGTTCGTCAAAATGGTTCGGTATCGGAATCAAATACCAAGATACAACAGACAACGAAGAACATGATATTATTCAAAATAGTACGAGTGCCATTAATATAAATGGACTCTAATGTAGGGTTTTACATAATTTATATATTCATAATAATAAATTATATTTTTTATTCAACCGGTCGGTATGGTACGGCACGAACCATTGAATTAAACATTTTGTATTTGTCATATATTTGCTTTTCTATTGCAAACATGTAAATCGGGTATAATATGATAAGTAGAATCAATATAATTTTACCATATCGATTATTTGTCACCAGACCATAGGCTATAAGGTAACTAACATAACCGGCTATTATAATGTATGTCAGTAATAATACAATGTTGATGTTACTGTAAAAAGGTATTGTAGAGTCAGTTGTAATATATTTTCGATCTGCCGTGGTTAGATCATTTCGTTGACTTATAATCTGATTTGATATCTCGTCATTTTGATAAGTAAGCATTTTATAGTATTGATTGGCACTTGAGAATTCCTTTTTCTTTAAAGGCAGAATCTGTTTTCGTTCTTTGTCGATTTTTTCTTTCAATCCAGGATACTTTTCATTCAGAATATTGAGTTTATTTGTATATTTTTTTATTTCTGACTTCAACTCATCTATTTCTAACTTCAACTCCGCTATTTCTATCTCTTTAATCTTGATATCGTTATTCAATTGATCCAATCTGGGTTGGCGGGAATTGTCTATATTGCTACGGTAATCGTCATGAAGTTGTTTTATTTGACGAACAAAATAGGCTAACTCGCGTTTGTCAGAATTCCATTTATTTATCATATTCTGAAGATGTGCGTTAGCATTATCTATATTCCGGGTCCAGACTCTATATGCATGTATATATTGATACCAACCCATTCCTTCTATGATAGGTTTACCAAACATTTTACTTATTATAATATAGTTATACTTTTTCACCCTTTAAATAAATCATAAGCATAATATAGAAATGGATATATTACTAAAACAGTTATCCATATAATTTTATTTTGCGTTGTCATATTATTTTGGATATATCGTAGTTGATATCCGATTACTAATATTAATAAATAATACAAATACCAAAAAATCGCGTTCAATGAAACAAAAAATTGGGTATGTTGATCCTGATATTTTACATTACTATAATCATTACTATATTTTGACCCTAACTTTTGTGTTGCACGGTCCATTACTTCATTACGTCTCTCATAATTATCGTAATTTAATTTCTCTCGTTTGTTTATTTTAGAATTTAATTGTTCACTTTCTATACGAAAAAAATTACGTGACGACGTTCCCAGATCACCATACAATTCCATATCTGATATTGCCGCAGTTAAAGAAATAATTAAGTATTTGAATCTTACCTTATCTGCTTCTAATATGTCCTTTGTGTCGATGAAGTCATTTAATATGGCTTCTTGTTTGGGTATTTCTTTTAATAAATAGTATAGTTCATCTCTTACTTTTACAAACTCGCGCATGATTGCTTCATTTGACATTTTATGTCCTCCACTTCCACTTCCACTTCCACTTCCACTTCCTGTATTCGAACTTGATTGATTTCGACTTCGTTGCAAAGTAGCATTAGTCCCGCTTGTTGATACTGTAGGTAGAGGATCCGGATTTATTATTTTATTTAGATATACAAATTCGGCATTTACTGTTCTAGATCTACTAATATAATCGGCGGATATACCATTTATGTTGGCAACTTGGGCTACCTTACTATCAATAACGTTCTGTCTTTGTCTTGCTCTTTGTCTTGCTCTTTCTCTTGCTCTATCTCTTCGTCTTCGTTCGGCTTTGCTTGGACCGCCTCCCATTCTATATTATAAATTATTAATATAGAATGATATATTCTCGTGGTTAATATTTCGAACAACTAGATGATTCACTCGCTACATTTTCTGTAAAATTACCATTAGTTAGTGGAGGCGTTCCTTGATTTTCAATAGTTTCTGTAATAAATGTCTCTGTTTCTTGTACCTTTGTGGGGTCATATTTATCATCAAACACGCATTTTAGACTATCATTGTCCCATATTGTTCCTGAACTACAACATTTTGGACCTATACATCCAAATAGGTTAATTCCGGCAAGTAAGTCTTTATCCGTCGAATTTTTGTCTGCATCATGTAACTCTTGTTTGCTTCGTGCGGCAGGTTCTGATAAATCCAAAGAATTATAATTTATATTTTCTCTACGTCTAATTTCGATATACGCATAAAGTGAATACAATACAACTCCTACTAATATTGTAGTTGTTCCTAAACTAAAAACTATCGGTGGTATGTAATCTATCTTTGTTTGTAGAATTGTGAATAGTACGATTAGTGCTAAAGCAAAAATCCAAACTATCTTAATGTTATTGTATGCGCTTTGTTTTTGCTGGAAACTATCGTTTAACGAAATCGCACGTTGTTTTCCAACTAAAGCATTATCAATAATCTGTTTCTTTTCTAATAGCCTATCTTTTTCGGTTGTTATGATTTTGGAGACTTCATCTTGATGAGTTAATGCTCTATTACTAGATACATTAGCCGCCTTAAAATTCTGGTTTAAATCTGTTAAATTCTTCTGTAACGCTGATACCTTTTTAGTTAGGTCAGGATCGTCAGTTTGTTGTGACAGACCCGTTAAATAATTTTGTTGTATTTCGAAGAGTCCATTTAAATCAACATTCGCATGGTCCGTCATTGTATTCAATATATATTATAAAAATATTATATATTTAACTTATTCTCTTGCTAGCATGATGCCAGCAACCAATAATGTTGAGGCAGTAATTACTCCCAAGTTTAAAACAGAGTTGTTATAAGAAATAATTGCATTGATATCATCTAAACGTACATCTGATACGGTTTTTGACGGATTTAAATCGACTTCTACAAAATGTTTTATATACTCCTTTTCGGTCTCTAATTTATCACGCACACCATTTTTGTCTGCATTTGTTATATCATGAATGTCATTTCCCAGTTCATCGTATGTTTTTCCAATTTTCTTTTGTAATTCAGTATAATCATGCGCTATCTTTTTCACAGGGGTTAACTGATGGTCCTGTATTCCTTTTCGAATTCCATCTTTTCTAGTATACTTTATCTCATTAGTGGCCTGAAATCCATGATTATTAAATGATTCGGTTGTGTTAGTTGATTCTGTTGTGTTAATTCCGTTATATAGTACCTCTTGGGTTTCTATCAAATTGTTGGCGCCTCCTAAATTCGTTGTATTGGTTATAAGAGTAGGGTCATAATCTAAGTCCGAGTATGCCTTGTAATTTTTCACTTTATGTATGACAGTATTCAGATCTTTTGTGGTTAGGTCATCTTTTGGAATTGGTTTCATTTTTGTATTGGTTATATATAAATCAGATTTTTTTATATTAGAATTTGGTTGAATAGGTATATATTTACTTACCTTCCCATTTTTTACATAACACGCAAATGTACCATTCGACTCCTCTATATAATACATATAGTCACAATTAGTTGACGTACATGTCGATTTACATTCATCAAAATTCTGTACTAGTTTACGGCCGTCTTCTAGATTTTCAGGAATATAACTACCTATATGCGTATATGAATCGTCACGCTCTAATAGAGATTTGTCAATAGGATTTATTTTCTTGGTAGAATGATTCGCAAACACAATCTTATCTAATAACCCAGTTGCGTCTGTCTTATACAATTTATAATCTCCAAGATTCTTTCTTTTTGTATATTTATCATTACACCCTTTGATCGACTTTTTCAATACTAAATTTCCATCTTCTGTCATCTCTAATTTAAATATACCATTGCTTGTTATTAGACTTTTACCTCCGTATTCGATTTTATCTCCTGATTCATTGTACGGGTCATATGGATATGCAAAATTTTTAGATTGGTTGTCCGATGACGATTTTATCCAATTCGGATTTGAAATTGATTTCGTTAATTCGGGTTGTTGTTTATGTAGTAGTTTCATTTGATCAATATCTAATGCTATCGGTTTCTCATTTGCATTGATAATTCCATCGTTATCAATATATAGGTTTTTTCCCCCTAATTGATTACCATTTATATCATTACATTCATATGTCCGTTTTTCATTCTTCCCATTTTTATTCCAACTCACATTTTCGGGTGCGTTGCGTATTGCTAGTTTCTTTTTTTCTTCTATCTGTCTTACTCTTTCTTGTTCTTCCTTTATTAAACGTAGACGTTCGTCTTCTTTGCGTTCCTTTTCCACGGCAATAGCATCACGTTCTTCTTTTTGTTTTTTCCATACGTCTTTTAACCATTGCGGTGGCCATGGTTTAGAACTCCAATTTCCCATAATATATTTGTATGTTATATATATTATAGAATAAAAAGTTATCGTATATCGGTATATCGATCGCCATAACATCTCTTTTGACTGTCAGATAATAAATAATAATCTTGAGGACTATCTATTGTATTACCCATTTGCTTTAATACGTTGCCCTGTTTATCACATATAAATAAGGCACCGTTTCTATAATAAGCATAATTTCCTTTTTTTATTAGGTGTTTTTCATTTTCGTTAAATGCTTTCCAAATGGTTACTTCCTTAACTTCATTGCTTGATTTTTCTATCTCACTTGATCGGGGTTCGCTTAAATAACAATCATAATAGCCATTCGTTGTTTTTGCAAGATTCGGTTGGACGAGTGAATAGTACACATTGTTCTGATTTGTTACATTATTCATATTTAATTCCCGGTCTGTAGACTGTTTTTTGGCAGCATTCATTTTGCAACTGGAATGCGTATGAAGATTATCATCCACTTTCTGCATATTAAGTAACTTTGCTCCATCTGAACCTTTTATATAGCAACCGCCCTCTCTCTCGGTGATTGCTTTATCATCTAATGTATAGGACATAAATTTAGAATTTTTGACTACTTCTTTCATTTGGTCGTTAAGTTTGTCTCCATTCTCATGAAATGGTTTATCCATGTTAATTCGTATACTATATTCGAACATTTTATTTTTTTATGATTGTACGTACAAGTATACTTGCGATTACAAGTCCCGTTGCTATTCCAGTATATGATAAAATATCTTGTGCAATACGGTTCATATTATAGAGATTATTTTGTTTTATTTCCAATTCACTGAATGGTTCTTGTATATTCGGTTCAACCTCGTCTGAAGTTTCTACCGTTCCATATTCAGAATATGAAGGTCGATAGGAGTCGGCACCTGATATTATACTATGTGTGGGTGCTTTATTGGTTCGCTTACATGACTCATCTAATGAACGGTTTAATGTTGCGAATGACTCTAATTTATTCAATTCGGTAGTTCCATGTAGTTGAATTGTATTGATGCGAACCTTTTCCATTGAAGGAGGCATTTCAGTAAAAATGAATCGAAAGTATGAATAATTATTATAAGATGAAACATCAAACATTCTAGATGGGGAATTTCCAGAAGGTAAATCAATGCTGTTTATAGATTGTTGTTCTACATACGCCCAATTTTCACCATCATTTGATGAGACAACTGTAAATTTCATAGGATACGTATTATTATCATTGCTGAATGTAGGAGTTAATATTGAGAACTTTGTCACATATAAACGATATGGTAATTGAATTTGAATCCATTCACCTCGAATATCAACCTTTTGTTCTCCAGAACCAATTTTGGTTATCCATGTATTTTTATTGTTTCCACCACCTAAATAACTCGATGGAGATATACCTGAATATGTTTTTTGGGTATATTTGGGATATTTTTTTTCACCAGGTTTGGTGTTAGGATTATTCATATTATCACATTCCCAATATGATAAATCGTCATTAAATGCATTAAATCCGAGTGTATCGTTACTATAATATGACGATGTCTTTACCACGTATTTACCATATGGTTTATATCCTACCATTGATGTCTGTTCTGACCCATTAATCGTGGTTTCCATGGAACCTAAATATCCATTTTGAGGTAACGGTACAGCACGAATCATATTTTTATTAGACATTGTTTTATATAATAGGAACATAAAACTTTACAATCCCATAAGACGATGTCTAATTAAATTTTCTTAAATATAAAAAATAATGATGATGTAAGTGCGACTGTTAACAACATGCTAATATACGAAGTTGTTTCGTTTTTTCTCATATTATCGTTCAAGATGGATTTTTCGGGTTCAGTTAGTTGAGTCATCTTTTGTGATAATTCCCGTCTTAATGGCATTATTTCATTGTGTTCGTCCACTAGTTTACTATGTTTTTTTTCATATTCTTCATGCGTTGAATAAGAAGTGACCGGTACGTTTGTTACAGTTGATATACTACCCGAACTAGGTTCACTTATTTTATTATAGGCATCATTTACAGTCTCAATATTTTTATCTTGGTTACTACATCCTAATTTGTTATCTTTATTCAATATCGCATTATTGCAATTCACATATCGTGCATATTTCGCATTAAAATCATTTAAATCTGCTAAAAGAGCCGCTTCAGCGTCCATCACAGTTAATCCTTCAATTTGAGGCATATTTGTCTTCTTATTATATACTTCGAAAGTTTCACATGAACCATTTACCATTTTACAAAATCGTCCTACTAAATTAAATTTTGATATAGATACTGCTCCGAGT
>Ga0233436_1001037_pt1 | contig 25313 bp, 27 predicted proteins | sample SI_122_August201_2_FD_182723 | JGI IMG/M metagenome (GOLD analysis project Ga0233436, IMG submission 182723) | Seawater microbial communities from Saanich Inlet, British Columbia, Canada - SI_122_August2016_150_MG | ecosystem: Environmental > Aquatic > Marine > Inlet | place: Canada: British... | reverse complement strand
AACTATATTTTTGCTAGTTTTATGCTAATTTATAATATATTAGTTACTTTTTTTGTGCTTTATTTTTTGTTTATTTTTAATTTTTTACCTCTCTTGACATATTTTTTGAAAAACCTAAAGTATTAAATTTTTGTAGCTTTTTTTGACATCATACAATATTTATGTTAATATATAATATATTTAAAATTTAATTTTCTATTTTATGGAGAATGCAGTAGGTGTAAATGAATATAATTCCGTAGATGAATGTGTTTGAGATTTATGTTGAGGTTGAGGTATACAGGATGATGTTGATAAAATAATAGATGGTTTTAATGTGAAAAAACCTTCTTTATTTAATTATAAAATAAAACAAGTTTTTAAAAAGTTTGAAAACGATTTAACTAAGGCTTGAGATGGTATAGCTCCTTATATTATTATTCAAAGAGCTATTGTTATGTTAAATAATGATAAATTAAAAGATATATTAAGTTCATACTATTCAGATAATCATGATTATGTAAAATCTATAGAAAAGTCCACAAAAAGAATAAAGGACTATTTAAAAAGAAAAAAAGTTAATAAGGATAATTTTGTAGATCTATTAAATTTTGTTTATGATGATGCTTATGTAGAACATGCAGAATCAGATTTAATGGCTACTTTTATAGAGTATGGTTTATTTGATTTTTGGGAAGATTTAAAAAAATCTTTAATATCTATTAATACAGATAATTCTAATTACAAACTAGCGTTTAACTTTGAGGAAAATAAAGTAGAAACCTTTAGTTTTAACTTATTAGAATGTGATAGTATTGATTCATTCTCAAGTTTTTCAAGAACTGAAATATTTGATTGAGTAAAAGGAATTTTAACTCAGTTTGAAAACATTGATAGAGTTGGATTGGTTTCTATTGAACTAATTTCAGATGATAAGTCTAATATTGTAGAAGAAGAGGAATTAAGAACTTTGTTAAGAGCTTAAAAAATCTACAAAATTTTAGTAGATTTTTTTCTTACTTAATTTTTACTTAGTAGTTATATAATATATTTACTATTTTATATTTTAATTTAATTACATTTATGGGAAACAAAAATATACTTATATTTTTAATAATTTTTTGTAGTATTTTTTCATGATTTTTTTGATCATACTTAATGTTAGAATTTTATAAAATGAATGACTCAAAAAAAATAAATAATGTTAATATTATAAAAAAAGAATCTCCTAGAATAGATAATATTGCTATTAATGATTTGGAGAAAGAGATTACATCACTAACTAAATATATGTCTCCTAGTGTTGTAAATATAGTTATTTCTAAGGATGTTACTTTATATAAAAGAAACCCTTTTTGATTTTTTAATAGGCCTGTTTGAACAGTTAATAAAAAAGTTTGATGATGAACTGGTTTTTTTATAAATAAGAATGGTGTTATTATTACAAATAAGCATGTTGTCAATGATGTGAATGCAAGCTATACTGTAATAACTAATGATTGAATAGAATATGAGGCTGAGGTTTTAGTAAAACATAGCTTTAAAGATATTGCTGTAATAAAAATATTGAATTCTGATTGAACTAATGTATCTACATCTCCTCTAAAAATAGTAGATACTCAAGAAAATATAAAAATATGACAGTTTGCTATTGCTATAGGTAATGCCTTATCTAAGTTTCAGAATAGTGTTACTTTATGAGTAATTAGTTGAAAAGATAGGACTATATGATCTAAGTCAGATGAGATTACTTGACTTTTACAGACTGATGCATCTATAAATCCTTGAAATAGTTGAGGTCCTCTTATTAATTTAAAATGAGAAGTTGTATGAATTAATACGGCCATTATTACAAGTGCTAATACGTTAGGTTTCGCTATTCCTATAACAAAAAATGATATTGATAATATTCTAGATTCTTTAGATAATTAAAATATTATAAAAATTAAAATTAAAATTAAAAAAAGAAACTCGATTTGAGTTTCTTTTTTAGTCTATATAAACCTCTCTAGGCTTACTTCAGTTACTAGGTCAAACAATTCACATCTCTTCAAGGATATCAAGAACTTTAGCAGCTCTAGCATATCATAATCAGATTTTTCTTTGAATTAAAGAAGTAGATCATTTTTTAGAATCTTTTACTATTTGAATAGCTTTTTCTATAATCTCAGGGTCTTCATCTTGGTCTCATTTATATCATTCTAAAATAGTACCTTCTAGTTTTGATTTTCAATTTGCTATTTCAGGGATTTGAAGATTATCAATCATTTCAGGATCAATAGTAAGTTTTAATTTATTAACTATTGCTTCTACTTCATGTGTTTCAACAAAAACTCATTGTACCCTTTCTGGTTCAGTAGCTCAAGTTGGATAGAAAAGCATATCTCATCTACCAAGTAAATCCTCAGCTCATTTTTTTCATAAAACTGTTCAACTATCTATTTGGCTGGCTACAGTGAATGCTATTCTTGAAGGGATATTTGCTTTAATTAATCAAGTAATAACATCAACGGATGGTCTTTGAGTTGCTATAATTAGATGCATTCAAACAGCTCTGGCCATTTGAGCAACTCTAGAAATAGATTGTTCTACTTCTTTTTTATTTCAACTCATCATTAGATCTGCAAGCTCATCAACTACCATTACTATATAAGGTAGTTTTTTGTCTTTTGAAACTTTTGAATTGTATTCTTGTAGATTTCTTGCTTTTTCTTTTGTTGCCAAATCATATCTTCTAAGCATCTCAGCAACACACCATTTTAATGCATTCAATGCTTTATCAGGGTTTGTTATTACTGGAGTTAACAAGTGAGGTATACCATTATATACAGATAGCTCTACTCTTTTTGGATCAACCATTATCATCTTTAACTCACTTGGTGAGAATTTGTATAACATAGAAACTAAAAATCAGTTCATTCATACAGATTTTCATGCTCATGTTTGTCATGCAACTAATAAATGAGGCATTTTTGCTAAATCTCATACTACTATATTTCAACTTACATCTTTTCATAATGCAATAGGAATTTCACATTTTTTAGAATTGAAATCCTTAGATGCTATTACTTCTTTTAATCATACTATTTCTCTGTTACTATTAGGAACTTCAATTCAAACTGCTCCTAATCAAGGAATTGGTGCTTGTATTCTTATATTTTTTGCATGTAGAGCAAGTGTTAAATCTTTTTTAAGATTTTCTATTTTTTTAAGAGCTACTCAAGCTTTAGGTTTTAATCTATATTGTATAACTGTTGGTCATACTTGATATCCTAGCATTTCAACCTCTATTCTGAATTGTAATAATTTTTCTTGTATTTCTATTTCTTTTCTTCTGATTTCATTTTCATCTATTTTTACAATATCAGTTCTATTCTCAAGAAGTGTTAATTCAGGAAATTCCCAATTTTTAAATTCAGAGTTTCTGTTAATTTTTGTTACAGTTTGTGTTTTTGTTGGTCTATTAAATAGTTTTGTTACTCTTGATTTTTTTTCGACTTTTATTTTTTTAGGTGCATCATTTATATTTAATTGGCTATTTGATTGTTTTAATTTAGCTTTTTCATAATGTAATTTTTGCATCATTTCATCGAGTTCATGCTGTTTTTTGTTCATTTTTTCTTCTTTTTTAGAAACTGCACTCATTTCTTTTTTTACACTTGTTCTTATTCCATTTTTCATTTCTATTACTTTTTTTCATAATCAAAATAGATTTTGGATAAAATATACAGGATTAAATCTAAAAAGTATAGTAAATGATCAAATCAAAAATATAAAAAATGTAAATCAAGTTGCTCCTCTTCATAATAATTCCTCTAAACTTAGGTATATATTAAAGCTAGCTCAATATTTTATATCAAAAAATCATATAATAGTTGTAAGTGATATTATATATAAAGCTAGTCATATAAATCTATAAAAATTGAAATAAATATCTCTTTCTTTTAATAAAAAAACAGATAGTCATAATAGTACAGGAGGATAAATCCATTTATAATATTCTCAGAATAAAAATACAGAGGCATCTCTAATATATTCTCATAATATTTTATTAGGATCTGTTATTAATGCAAGTACTCAAAAAAATATAAATATTGTTATTATTATATATTTTTTAAGATCAGGAGATATTGCTGTTTTTGTATTTTTTGTGTATTTTCTTTTTTTTGGAGGCACTTTTCTTTAATTAAATTATACTTATAACTATAATATACTGAACTTTTTGATTTAATCAAGAGTTATTATAAAAAAAATCCCCTCTACCATTTTTACTCCTCCCCTGATAAGGGGAGGTTTGGGAGGGGTTTTTATTATAAACCTAGTAAATTTTCTATATCTAATTCATCTTCTTCAGATGTATTTAATTCTAATTGTTCTTCAAGAATTTCTTTTAAAGCAACTATTTTAGATTCAATTTCTTCTCTTTTTTCTTCAGATAATTTAGTTCTAGCTATTCTAGCTTCTATTTGTTCTAATTTTCTAAGTAATTTTTCTATTTTATAATCAGTCATTTTATCAAGAGCAGCATTAATTTTATCTAAGAAAATAGTTTTATGTTCAATAATTTTATCAGCTAATTCTGCTCTATAAGCTTTTCTTGCTTCATTTGTTTGAGTTCTTATGTTTTTATTTTCAATAAATATATTTTTTCTTTTTTCTATTAATTCTAATGCTTCGGCATCATCTCATATAGCTATTGCTGTATCTTTATAAAAATTTTCTCTTAATTCTTCTAATTCTTCTATATATTCTTCTCTTAATTCATAATCTTTATATGATTCTTTTATTTTTTGTTTTAATTCTTCAGAATCATTTTTAAACATTTCTCTTATTTCTTTTAATTCAGTTTTCTGATCATCTGATAAATCTTTTAATTCAGCTTTTAAATCATTTTTATGATTTCTATTAAAGTCATTTAGATTGTTTTTTATTTCATATCTATTATCTTTTACTTCTTTCTTTTTCTTTTCTTTTAATTCTTTTATTTGTTTTTTGAATTTTTCTCTTTGTTGATCTTCCATATCTTTAATTTTTTCTCTTTGTTCTTTAGCTTTGTTCATTCTTTTCATAAAATCTTCTTTTTGTTTTACTGATCTTTTTTTAGCATTTTCAATTCTTTCTTCTAAGTCTTTTTCATGTTTTTCTCTTATTTTGTTCATTCTTTTCATAAAATCTTCTTTTTGTTTCATTGATCTTTTTTTAGCATCTTCTATTCTTTTTTCTAAGTTATCTTCATGTTTTTCTTTTATATTTCTTATTTTTTTCATAGATTTTTCTTTTTGTCTGTCTATTCTTTCATTTTCAAATTCATCATTTTCATCTTCAAATTCATCATTTTCATCTTCAAATTCATCATTTTCATCTTCAAATTCATCATTTTCATTTTCAAATTCATCATCTTCATCTTCAAATTCGTCATTTTCATTGTCATCAGTTGTAGTTTCTATAGATGTTGTTGTTGGAACAGTAGCATCAACTGTTGTAATGTCAGCGGCATAAACACTAGTTAAACAAGTAAGTAACACAGTTACTATTAACATAATTAGACTTTTCATAATAAGTAAGGTTAAAAAATAATATAAATAGTCATAGAGACAATATAATCTTATTTAAATAAAAATCAAGTTAAAAATAAAAATAAAAACCAAAAAAGAGACAATTAACTTGTCTTTTTTTTGTTTATTTCAAATGTTAAAATTATTATATAATAATTTTATGTTGCTTATCCTTTAGTTAATTCAAGCATTTCTTTTTGTTTACCAAATATATTAGCTAGTGCTAAGGTTGTTTGATCAACTTCTTGTTCATTTTCTAAAGAATCAATACTATCATTAGATTTTTCATTTAATTGAGCTATCTTATCTTGAGGTAATCAAAATATCTTGGCTAAATCATTTGTTATCTCTTGAGATATTCTTTCAGTTGTTTCATCAGGACTTTCTCACATAACAATGTTATGTCTATCTTTAAAAGACCTTGGAATATTATTGTTTTCCGTGGATTCAACAGAAGGATAGTTTATATTTTCTATACTCATATTTTTTAGTTAATAATTAAAATGATTTATTATCATAGAATTTCTTCAATTCTTTTATTAAATCTATCTAATTCAGTATTAGTTGTATTTTTACTAGAACAAATTTTTGTACTGAATTCATAATTTTCTTTTATTTTTTTCATAATTTTAAATATATATTAGGTTATAAATTATTATTTCATAGCTACTTGGGCTTGATCATTTTTTTCCATAGTATGGGATAAGAAAAATGCTCACTCTCATCTAGTTATTTTTGTGTCTGGTCTAAAATATTTATGACCAAATTGATCTTTCCATGTGGTGTCTTTATCAAAGACCTTCTCTAGTTTTTTTCTAGTTTCATCATTTATATCTCTATATTCAATAGTTCAATTATGAATTAAATCATTCATTACTAAATAAGTATGATTTAAATCAAGGAAGTCACTTCTTGTAATACTTTTTGTTTTACTAGAGTATGGTTTAGCTTTTTGTACTTTTGATAGACTTTGTTTTATTTTTTCTTCTGTTTCTGAATCAAATGATTCATCTTGCATTTTTAATAAAGCATTTTCTATCCAGTTAAACGCATCTCTTTGAGTTAAACTTCTATTCTCTAAAAATTTTCCTTTTTTTATTCAATCAACTACTCACTCTTCTAACATATCCATTACTTCACTTGTATATGCGTATTTTTTATCTAAACCTTTAGGATTTTTTACTACTAATTTTTTTTCTGATAATAATTCATTATTATAATTATTAGTTACTTTTATTTTAAAGTTTTTAGACGTTGCTTTATAGTCATATATCAATAATCATCATACTGTATCAGAATAATCAAAATCTATTTCATTTTTATAATCTGATTCTTTACAGTTAGATTTATATATTTTTTTAATATTTTTTATACTACCCTTTTTTATACAAACTTTATTATCATCACTTGCTTTTATTTTAAATGTTGATCCATATTCTAAGTTTATAAGATTTTTTCATCCCTCATCCTTAAATATAGCAATTCATGTTTGTTTCTCTCACAGAGTTAGTTTACTCGGAGAAATTATTTTAGAGCTTTTTGGGTAAATAGTTTTACCTGCTTTAAATATTTTTATAGGAATAGATTTTACTGTCTGTTTCCCTATTTTAACATATAATGTAGTGTTTCATTCTTGTTTTCAAGTCAATTTAATATCTCTTTGACCATCTGTAAAATAAAATAATTTTTTAGGAAAAACATTTATTTTAGTTTCACTTACTTCAAATGTCATACCTCAAGGCATTGATCATTTGAATTTTTTACCTTTTCTGTCTGTGATTTTTAAGTTAAGTACAGTGGTTTTTCCAGATTCTATATTACCTCATTCTGTTTTGAAGTTAAAATATAGTTTGTGGTATTTTAAGAAATCCTCTACTTCTTTTTTCTCTATTTCTTCCCTAGACATTATATTTTCTCTATCAATTTTTTGAATCTTATTTTTGTTTTTATTTACTTTATCAGATTTAAATACTTTTACTGTTTTTTCTTTAACTGTTGTTTCTCAGGTATTTAAATATTTTATATAATCTTGTTTGGTTACTGATCTTGTTTTTGGTCCAAACCGACCAGCTCCATGTTCATTTTTATTTTTTATTATTCCTTTTTTTATTTGATATTTTATAATATCTTTTTCTATATCTTCGTAGTTTCAAGTAATTAAACCTTTATATGAATCTATAGCTCTATATATTTTTTGTACTTTTTTTATATCAGCTTTGGCATATCATGTATATACTGTTTTATTAAAAATACTAAAATCTTCTCATTTTGGAACTTTAACTTTTTTAATAATGTCATAGTTAAATGTATTTGTATCATAGTTGTCCAATATCTTTCATTTTGTTTCTATAAAAGCTAAAGGATCAACAGTATTATTTGATAATTCATTAATACATACTCATCATTCTGTTATTTCATAATAACTAAATGGACATTTCTTATAATCATAATAATAAGGATGAAAAGGTGTGTTTAAATCTATTTGAAAATGCAGGTGGTTTCAAGTAGAATTTCAAGTTGATCATACTTCTCAAAGTAACTCTCAAGCTTTTAATTTTTTCCCTTCCTTAACATGTATTTTTGACATATGGGCATAACTAGACCATATTTTTTTACCTTTAATTTCATGTTGTACTACAACCAAATTTCAAAGCATTTTATCAAATTTTGATTTAACTACTATTCATTTTGCCATAGAATAAACAGGTGTTCATTTAGCAGTTGCAATATCTGTTCATATATGACCTCCATATCATACATCCCAACCATATTTATAACTTGCTCCCCATAATACAGTATATAATCTAGTATATTTATTATAACCTCAGTTTTGTTTAATATACTTACTATAATCTTTTGTTTTTAATACAGGTAGCTTTTCTTTACAGTTTGATCATAGATCTTTATAGTTAGTAAATCTACACTCAAGCTTTGATATCTCTTTTAAGGGATATACTACATCATCTGACTTATATGCAGCTAATGCAGGCAGAGGATTTATAATGGTTAACATATATATCCCAAGCAATAACTCTGTCAGAAATCTTTTAAAACTTTTACTAGTTCTCATAATAACTTTATTTTTGAAATAAATTTCTTAATTTTTAAGTTTTATATATAATGTTTTTATATTAAGATAATAAATAAAAAAATTATATATAATTAACTACTTGACAAATTAAGTTTTGTATACTTAATTTATTTCCAGTACATTAATTACAACATAAAAAACAGGTATTGTCAAATAATAAGTAATAAAATAAAATAAGAAAAAGTCAAGCTTTTGGGTTTTTGGCATAATTAAGCTAATAAATGATAGTAAAATAAATATTTACATTTTTATTAAAAAAGGTATAATATATTTAAATTTAACAATAAAAAAAGAAAAAATGACTATTTTTGAATTAAATATTTTTTGATTTACAGTTGCTCCAAGTTATTATTGATTAATGTATGCTTTATCATTTTTGATTTGATACGTTATTATAAAGAGAAGACTCCCTCTGTCACAAGTGACATCTCCCTCCATGAGGGAGACAAAAAACAACAAAGAAGCTATATTTTTATTAGATGATTTGTTTTTTTATGTATTTTTGTGAGTTATTTTGTGAGGTAGATTGGGGTATGTATTTTTCTATAATTTTTCTAGTTATATAAATGACCCTATATCTATATTAAAAGTATGGGAGTGATGAATGAGTTTTCATGGTTGAGTTGTTTGAGTTATATTAGCTATGTATTTGTTTACTAGAAGGTTTAAGTTAAGTTTTTTAAATATAGCTGATCATGTTACTATGGTTTTACCTATATGATTATGACTTGGTCGTATTTGAAATTATATTAATTGAGAATTATTAGGTTATTCTGGTTATACTTGATTTTTAGCTGTTTACAAAAATGGTGTATGATATTTTCCTTCACCTTTAGTTGAAGCTTTTTTAGAATGATTTATTTTATATTTTATATTGTTATTTTTTTATAAAAATAAAAATTTAAATAAATGACAGATAGCTTGTTTGTTTTTGATCTTTTATAGTATATTCAGGATTTTGGTTGAGGCTTGTTTTAGAATACCGGATTCTCATATTTGATACATAGCCTGATACTTTACTATGTGAGAGTTACTGAGTTTACCTATGCTTATAATATGAATAGTATTATTTTTTAGGTTTGCAAAAAAATAGTAAATAAATATAATCTAGTTAAATTAATTAAAAAATATGAATTAGTTTAAATTTATCCTGATTAGTTATTATGAAGTTAAAATGAAAAGATAATTTATTTAGAATTAGAAAGTGAAAAATAAGAATTATTTACAAAATAGTTAATAATAAATGAGTTATAGTTGATATTAATTATAGAGATAAAATTTATAATAAGTAATTTATTAAAATATGCCTATATTGTCTATTTCAAATCTTTTGATATTGATATCTGTAGTAGTTACTATACTTGCTACTATTTTTCCTAGTTTATATGTTTTATGAGTGAATGATATGTTTTTATCTCAGTGATTGTATCATATATATATATTACAATTTTTCACTTGAACTTTTTTGCATGGTTGATTAATGCATATATTATTTAATTCATTTTTTCTTTATATATTTTGAAATCCTCTAGAATGACTTATTTGAAAAAAGAAGTATACGATATTCTTTCTGTTTACTGTTATTTTCACTTGAATAATAGTATCAAATTTTGCAGGTGGTAATACAATATGAATAAGTTGATTTTGTATGGCTTTACTTTCCTATTATACTTTGGAACTTAGGTCAAGAAATAATCCTGAGTACAAATGATGAATCACTGCCCTTGTTTTAAATATTTGAATATGATTTTTACCATGAATTAGTCTTTATTGACATTTATTCTGAGCAATAGCTTGAGTTGTATATTATCTGATAACAAAAGACTTTTTTAGGAAAAAATTCGTTTGAGTAGCTGATGCTGAGATGACATAAAAAAATAAATAAAAGTTTTACTTTTATTTATTTTTTTATTATCATAACTATTTTATCTTCTACTTGATTTATTTCATATCAAAATTTTTTTAAGTGAGAAAATATACTATTTGGACTTTCTCAGTCATAATTATCTATTATTATTAATTCTCATCATTTTTTTATAAATTTGAATAGTGTGTTTATTGCTGCAGCAGGTTCTCCTGAGTTTGATATACCATGATTTACTATAACATGATCTTTTGATTCACTCATTATTGAAAAAAAATCTTCAGGGTTTAAAATGTCTATTCATTTTATGTTGCTTGCTTTTTCTCCAACAAAGTACATTAAGTTAGGATCATGTATTCATACATGTAAGACATCTTTATTATTAAATCTATCAGAACTTATTCATAATCTTTTTAGTACATTTATAGAACTTACTATATTTTCAATTGTTTTTCATTCAAAATATGGTTTATGTACAATATTTTTCACTTGGCTCTTATTAGCTGTATGTCTTCAATAATTTTGGTAATTCATATTATATAATTAATAGTATTTTATCAATTATACAATATTTTTTATAGTATTGCAAGTATTTTAACTAATAAGTATTCTTTCTAATTCAAATAACATATCACTTGGGCTAGTTCAATTAAGTTTTCATGATTTCATTTTTTTGTCAATATTCACTAGATTGATATATAGTTTTTGAGCCTCTTTATAAGTGATTCTATAATTTTTATTTACTAAAAATCATCTATTTCACAAACTTAAAATTTCAGATATATTTGATTTTTTTATATTTTTTAGTTTTAGTATATATATACTTGTTCTTAGGTTTGCAAGTAAGTTATTATATAGTCAATAAATATTAGTATCATTTAGAATTATATTTATTTTTTCTATTGCTTGAGTTATGTTTTTGTTTAGTATGTCATCAACTACTTGAAAAATACTTTCTTCAAGTTCTGGAATAATATTGTCAGTTATTTCTTTATTGTTTATATAATCAAAATTTATAAGTAGTTTGTTTAATTCAGACTCTATTTTATTTAAATCACCTGATTTGTATTTTATTATAGTTTTAACTGCTTCAGGAGATATTTTGCCACCATATTTTTTTGAGATAATTCATTCTACATCAAAATCATTTTTTATATTAAATTCCTTAAATTCACTTGATTTTTTCAATTCTTTAAATAACTTACTTCTTTTATCTATTTGAGTACTATTAAATAATACTATATTATCATCTGGTACCTTATTTAATATATGTATTAATGTAGTTGTTTTTTCTTCATTTGTTTCTTTGTCTAAGTTTATTATAATTAGTTTTTTTTCACTTAAAAAACTAGTTGATAATGTATTTTCTATTAAGAAATTATTATCTACAGTATTTAGATCTTTAATGTGTAGCATATTAAAGTCTCAAAATTTAGAAACAAATTTATTTTTCCAGGCTTTTACTTGTTCAGCTACTAGGAAACTAGAATTTCATGTATAAAAGTATATCATAGTTATTTTATTATTTTTAATATCTTACTTAAAAAATATTATTATTCAAATTTTTATTATTTTTATCACACTATAAATTTGACTTTTGTATAATTATTAATATAATATATTAATTTAAAAATGAGTAATTATAGATTGAACTTATATAGATTTATTATGGGTAAATTGATAAAAAACAGATAATTTTCACTTAGATTCTATATATGATTGAATAATAAAAACCTAGATTTTAAAAATCTAGGTTTTTATTTAACTTTTTTATATAATTTTAATAATTGTTTATCAAAAGTTATTAAATCAGCTGAATATAGTTTTGCTGTACTAATTAAGGATATATCAGTAAATGATATCTTATCATTATATTTTAAATACATATCCATATCATTTATTATATCATTATTTACAAGTATTATATTTTCTGTTGTTTTTAAAAATTTAATAAAATTGTCAGCTTTATCTTTTCAAAATCTTATCGAAAAAATACTACATACTTCCTGAACTACTGGATATGATACAATAAAAATATTATCATTATATAGATTAAATAATCATATAGCTTCTTGGTGTAGAGAGTCTGATTCACAAAATGCTCAAATAAATATATTACTATCTAATACAATTTTTTTATTCATATAAATATTTATCTACATTAAGAGATAAATTATTGTCTTTGTTCTCGTTATCTTTGATAATAAATTTTTTTATATTTTTATTTATAGATAATTTTTTTATATTTTTTTTTGCTTTTATAATATATGTATTATTTTCTGTTATACATTCCATAATTTAAAGTATTATTAATTATTATATATATTTTACTTAAAAAATGTTATTATACAAATTTATGTAATTTTTTTGATCTTGCTATAAAAAAAAGAAGTATTAGAGTTTATACATGAAGGAATAAGATGGAAGAGGGGGGAAATCTCCATACTTTTTCAATTCTGGATTGTTTAAAATCTAGGTTTTTATTATTTCTTTTAATTTATCACTTCCCTCTTTTTCAATTAATTCAAATACATTTAATATTGATTGAAGAGAAGATTTTAGGTTTAGTAGATCTCTTGGATTGGCCCTATTTAGTGCTAATCTATTTAGTATAGAATTTATATTTGAAACTCAGGATAATTCTTTTCTGGCTTTATCTAAAAGTATTTTATTATTTTTGAATTCTTCTATAAAATCAAGTCTATTATTTATTTCATCTAAATTATTTAAAGGTTTAATTATTTGTTCTTTTAGAAAAGATGCCCCCATAGGGGTTTTTGTCTTGTTAAGTAATCAAAATAGAGTTCATATAGTAGATGATTTTGTTGAAAAATTATATAATAAATCTAGGCTTTTTATAGTAGATTCATCTAGACTCATAAATCAGTCATTTTCTATTAATGATAATTTTTGTAGAAAATCTAATTTTGATTTTTGGTTTGCTTCTAAATATTCTAATAACAGAGCAGCAGCAGCTTGAGCTTGGGTGTTTTTTTCAATTCAAAATCATTCAAGATTTTTCACTAGAAAGTGTTCTGTAAGTTTTTTATAAGGTTTATAAATAGCTTTGAAAAAGTATACACTTAATGAGTATTTTTTTTCAAGAGTATCTTTTAATAATTCATTTGTATATAAATTATCATCAATTACTACCTCTTTAGGTCAGTATTTATATAATTCCTTTGTTAAATCTTCTATATTATTAAATTCACTGCATATCCAGTTATTCGTAGATAAGTCAAGTAAACTTATACCAAAAATTCATTTATTTTCAGTTATTGATAAGATATAATTACTAATCTGATTTGAATCAAAATTTTCTCATTCTAGATCAAGAGTAGCAGGAGTAACTACTCTAACTACTTCCCTTTTTACAATTCACTTTAATTTTGGATCAGATACCTGTTCAGCAAAAGCTACTTTGTATCAAGCATTTACAAGTAATGGTAAATATTTTTCTTTTGCATGAAAAGGTATTCATGCTAGAGGAGTTGCTTTTTCTGCATTTTTATTTCTACTTGTTATAGCTATTCATAATACTTTGTGAGCAATTTCAGCATCTTCATCAAACATTTCATAAAAGTCTCACATTCTAAAGAATAATACACAATCTTTATTTTGTTCTTTTAATTCATAATACTGAGCCATTGCTGGTGTTATATTCATAATGTTGTTATTTTAAAATATTATTTTTCTTCTATCTAATCTGACAAATTCTTGACCATAGTTTACATATCTAGATATATTTAATAATATACCAAGGGCTAACATAAGTGATAAAAGAGATGATCACCCATAACTAATAAAAGGAAGGGTTATTCATGTTAAAGGTACTATATTTAAGTTTACTCATATATTAATAAATGCTTGTATTAATATCCGAGAAGATATTCCAATAGCTGTATATTTAGCAAATAGATCAGAAACTCAGGATGCTATATAAAATCATCTATATCATATAAATAAATAAAAATTTAATAGAATTAATCATCATATAAATCAAAGTTCTTCTATTATTACAGAAAAAATAAAATCTCATTGTACTTCAGGTAAATATCAAAATTTTTGTATAGATCATCCAAAACCTAAACCTTTAAATCATCCACTTCATATTGCAATAAGGGCTTGTTCTGTTTGATAGTTTATAGTTTTATTATTGATAGATTCTTCATTGTCAGCTAAAAAATTATCTATTCTTTGAGTAATATATCATAGTGTATTTAAATTTTTTCAAGTAGTTTTATCATATTCTCAACTAGAATATACTCATACTATTAAACTTATTCCTAATAATAGGGTTATAAATAGATGTTTTATATTCATTCATGCATAAAAATACATTATTACTGATACTGGTACTATTACCATAATGGTTCAGAAATCAGGTTGTAGTCATACAAGTAGTACTATTAATCATAATATAAACATAAATGGAACATATCAATGTTTAAAATTGGATAGATTTCATTTATATTTTTTGAAAAAGAATGCAAAAAATAGTATTAATGCTAGTTTTAAAAATTCAGTTGGCTGGATTGTAAAAGGTATTCCTGGGATATTTATCCATCACCTGGCTCCCTTCATACTCATTCACATAAATAGTACAACTATTAGTAAAAAAATTGCAAATCAAAAGATTTTTTTTACATGTTTTTCAAAAAATTGGTAGTGTATTTTTGTCATTATTCAAAGTACTAGCATAGATATAACTATATGAGCTATATTTCTGAGTACATAAAAATAATTATAGGCTTCTTTTATGTATCATCCTTGTTCCATAATATTTGTTACTCTAAAAGAAGAGTAAACAGATACACTTGAAATCATTATCATTCAAAAAATAACTAGGAGTAATACAGCAAAAAAAAGTTTATAATCAACTTGTTTTTTCATATATTTAAGTTTAGTTTATAGTAGTGAGTAATTGTTATACAATTCTGGAAAAATAATAAATAATGCTCATTTTATGAATATTATCATAAAAATTGCTATCATAGGTGTAAAATCTAGGGGTCAAATATTTGTAGGAACTATATTTTTCACTAATTTATACATGGGATCAATTATGTCTGCTATAAATTTGGGTCTTAGTGCTTTTCTTAACAGTACTTGTAATAGTGATAATATTACGTCTGCAAGAATAAACCAGGATAATATTTCTAGCATAATAATTATTCATAATAGTATTTGCATTTTTTGTTTTTAGAAAATATTAATTTTTATCAATTAGTGCTTTATATCATATCTCAGCGGCTTTTTCTTGTGCCTTTTTTTTACTACTTCCATTTCATGTTCATATTAAATCTTCTCATAGGTAGACTCATACTTCAAATGTTTTGTCATGATCTAGTCCACTTTCACTTATTACCTTATAATTTGGTGTTATATCATATTTTGCTTGAGCATATTCCTGAATATTTGTCTTAAAATCTTTTGTTAAATTATATTTTAATATTTCTTCTATACTTGGATATATGTGAGTATTGATAAAATCTGTAGCTTGTTCTAATCATAAATCTAGGTATATTGCTCATATTATAGATTCAACTACATTTGCTAGTAGATAATCATTTTCCCTACCTCATGATTTATCTTCTCATTTTCATAATATTAAGTATTTTGAAAAATCAAGATTTCTTCATACTTTTGCAAGATTTGTTCCTCTAACTATTGCACTTCTTATATCTGTTAATTCTCACTCTGCTTTTTCAGGATAGTTTCTATATAAATTGTTTGTTATTACTAACTCTAATACAGTATCTCCTAAAAATTCGAGTCTTTCATTGTGTTCAGGAGCATAATCTGATTTTTCATTTACTATTGATCTGTGAATAAAGGCAAGTATATAATTAGAAATTTGTTTATGATCAATATTTAGGTCTAGTAATAAATCTTCAAATTTTTCTATTAATGCTTCATTCTCTATAGCTTTTTTTCTAGCAACCATTTTTTATTTTTAATATTAAAATATTAAAAATAAAAACTTTAAAACTAAGAAAAAGATTACTTAACTTTAAACTTTTTATTTTTGTGTTTTTATTCTATCTTTTTTTTAGAAAAAGTAAAGAAAAAACCACCAACAAAGTTGGTGGTTTTAAATGTATGAAAATTTCACACTTTAACATATTTAATAATATACAATTTGTACATCAAAATATAAGTTAGGTAAAGATTTTTCAAATGCAAGTTTAAATTCTTCTTTTGATAGAGTGCCATTAGCATTATTAATCACTGAATCAAAAATCTTTCTGTCTATATGATGAAAAATTTTCATTTCTTTTAATGGAGAAATATTATTCTCTAGAAGGACTAAGTCTTTATTCATTGTTGCAAATATTGTAATTTTTGCATTATTGTTATTCAGATTAGTAAATACTTCTTTTTTTTCCTTTATATCTATGTTGTAATAACCATCTACTTTATATGAAGATTTTATATTAAATAAATAATCTCCTTTTTGAAGGATATCAACTATTTCATTATCTTTATTTTTTATAATTGTAAAATTATTAATAGAGATAATAAAAAAGTTTATGGTAATAAAAATAAATAAAAATGTTGTTAATAATAGCTGAGCACTTCTATAGTTCTTTTTTTCATATAATGTTATGAATCCCCAAATACCTATTATTGAAATAATTCCAGTAATAATTCCAAACATACTACCTGTAGCAAAAAAAATTGTTATAGCAATAATAAAAACAATAATTCCCTTATTTTCTTTTTGAGAATGATTTACGTTAACTATTATATTTATTGTATATGCTATAATTACTGCCTTAATTATGGATCCATTTATTTTACCTATATTAAGTACTTCAGGACCATTTATAGTAATAATTATTCCTGTAATTTCACTAGAAACAGCTAATATTAAAGGAATTACAACAAGAGTTACTTTATAATCACCTAAATCTAACATACTTATAGTAAAAAAAACTACTGTTATAGTTGCTAAAGATAAATAAAATAGCTGGATGTTATTTGATAAATAACTATAAAAAACTGTTATCAAAATTAAAAATGTACTCAAAAAAAATGAGGAGTCATTTACTTTGGTTTTGGTATTAATCATTGTTGACTATCCTCCATATGGAAAAAATTGTAAAGATCAAAAAACTAAGTATTTAGATAATACTTAGTTTTTTTTATTGTCAATGTTAATTTAATACTTTCCCTAGGTTTAATATATCCTCCATTCTTTCTTTTATAGTTTTTAGTGCAGTTTTTGTTTTTGAGTTTTTATTTGCAAAAACAACTCTTTTGGTTTCTTTCATATGGCTATTATGATTTATATAAAATCACATTAATATATTTCAAGTTTTTATATCTTTTATATTTTCTCAAATATATTTTTTCAAATATTTTTTATCAAAATTGAATTGCATAGAATATTGATTATATTCTAAATATTTATTAATTCCAGCTATTTCTCATTCATAAAGAAACATAGTCTCAAAAAATTTTATATTTTGTAATCTTACATAATTGCTAAATTTAATCTTATAGTATTTTTCTATATGAATTAGGTAGTTATTATATATTTCAAGAACATAGGGTGAGATTTTTGGTTTGTTTGGATTTTGTTTATTTAAATTCATTTTTTATTTTTACAAAATTTAAAGCAGGATAATAATATTTTTTAATAAGAAATCAAGAGAAAATAAAATTTATTTAAAATTTTGCAATACCTACAGATATAATTATAGTATCTACAGATTTATTTGAATAATATAAAAACATGAAAACATTAATATTGTGATTGGGGGCTTTTGGTTTTGCTATAGCCAAACATGTGTGAGAGAATAATTTTGAAGAAACTTTCTATGCTTATGAAATGAATAAAACTGTAGCTGATACAATAAAAAACACAAGAAAACACCCTGTATTTTTTGAATGATATAGTTTAACTAAAAATATTGAAGTTATAGATAATTATGATGATTTAATATGAGATATTGATTTGTTAATATTAGCAATCCCCTCTGCATTTTTAGTCAGTACTATTGATAGTATAAAAGATAAATTAAAGCCGGGGATTACTTTGTTAAATTTATCAAAATGAATTGATTTGGATAAAAAACAACCTTTTAGTCAAATATTAGCAGAACAATTAAGGTGATATGATTATAATTATGCAATACTTTCTTGATGAATGATTGCAAAGGAATTTGTAGAATGAAAAAAACTTTGAGCAGATTTAGCTATAAATAATCAAAAAATATGAGAAGAAATACAAAAATTATTACAAAGTGATAATTTAACTATAAAACTTAGAAAAGATATTGTAAATATTGAATTGTATGGTAGTTTGAAAAATATATTAGCTATTATTACCTGATACTATGAAGCGAGATGATACAATGAGTCTAGTATAGGGCAAATAATCTCAGATTTTTTAAATGAGATTAGTTGAATTGTTAGTATTTATTGATGAAATAGTGTTTTAGATTTTTCTTATTATTCTTTAGGTTGAGATATAATTGCTACTTGTTTTTGAGATTCTAGGAACAGATATTTATGAAAATTATTGTGATCTTGAAAAAATATAGAAGAAGCTCTAATCATACTTAAAAAAGAAAATAAAATGGCAGAATGATATAAGACAAGTATTGCAATATATGAAAAAATAAAGGATAGGGACTGATTTGAAATGATAAAATCAATGTATAAAAAAATAATATAGTAGAATTACTATATTATTTTTATTTAACTATTTTTAGAAGTACTTTTTTTAGCTTTTTCTTTTGTTTCTTTTTTTCACTACTAACTCTATTTAATACATTATTTAATGCATAAATTCATTCTTCAGAAAACTCTAAATGTCTTGAAATATCATAATTTACTCAAATTATAACGCTTTTAACTTCTTCAGAGCTTACATTAATTCATTGAGATTGAAGTTGGTTAATAAAAAATAGAGGTGCTTTTACCTCAGTTTCTATTTGTAATGTTTGTTTATTTCAGTGCATAATTTATAATTAAGAAAACAATATAAATATAGTTTATCATTATTTTTTTAATTTGTCAAAAATTATTTTAAAAAACTTCATTCTATATAACTATAATCATCATTTTTAATTTTATTTAAATCATCAAGATTTTCAAGAACCTTGTTTAATACTCAGTTTACTATTTTTTTTGCAGAATCATCTCAAAATATTTTTGCAATCTGAATAGCTTCATTTATTGATACTTTTGCAGGTATTTCTTCTTCTAGAAAGAAAATTTCAGCCAAACCAATATATATTGGTAGTATGTATATTGGACTCATTTTTTCTATTTTATATTTAGGAGTATATTTGTTAATAATATAAATATAAAATTTTTCATAATATGTAATTGTTTTCACCATGCTATTCATATATTTTTCGTCTTTTGAAAACTTGAATATATTATCATAAAATGTTTCTATAAAAGTTTCATGATCAAGAGTATTATATTTCATTGAATATAATTCTTGAAAAAGAAGTTTTCTAGATTTTATACGATTTACTTTGTCTGACATTTGTAATTTGTAAAATAATAAGCACAAAAATAACATAGATTTTTAAAAAAATCTATGTTATTTTTTGTATTTTTAGATCCTAGTTGTGTTATTTTTCTTAACTTTTGGAGCATTAACTACTCTACCTTTATAAACTCAGTTTTCGTCAGCGAAATGAGCTAATCCAGTAGCCTCTTTGTTTAACATAACTCTGTTTTTAAGTTTTTTAGCAGTTATTTTTATCCAATTGCTAGTTCTTTTTCTACTTCTAGATTTAGAAGTTTTTTTAGTAGGTCAAAAAGCCATAATTCATAAATATTAAATAATAAAGAACACTTTTACATGCGGGATTGTATATATATTTTTATAAAATGCAAATTTAATTTGAAAAAAAATAAAAAATAGCTATAATATGCAAGATTTTAAACATAAATTTTTAATATACTATGAAAAAAATATTAATAGTTGAAGATGATAAATGAATTTCTGCTTCATTAAAACTGTATTTAGAAAATTCAAATTATAATGTAGATTTATATTTTGAATGAGCTGGTGCTATTGAAAAAATTAAAGATACAAATCCTGATTTAATGATTCTTGATATAAATTTACCATGAAAAGATGGGATCGAAATAACTAAAGAATTAAGAGAATTCTCAAGTTTACCTATTATAATGCTTACAGCAAGATGAAGTGAGCTTGATAGAATTAATTGACTTGATGTTTGAGCTGATGATTATATTGCGAAACCTTTTTCTCCTAGAGAATTACTTGCTAGAATAAATACTATACTTAGAAGAGTTTCTGATGCAAGTAAAGAAAAGAAAATAGATAAAAATATTTTAATCCTACAAGATATAAATATTGATACTAATAAAAAAATAGTTAAAATAGCTTGAAAGAAGATTTCTCTGACTTGAAATGAATATGAAATATTAAAAAGATTAGTAGAAAAGAAAGGTTGAGTTCTTTCTAGAGATACAATTATGAAAGAGATTATATGATATGAAAAATATGTTTATGATAGAACAATAGATACTCATATAAAAAATCTAAGAAAAAAAATAAATAAAGATGATTTTATCATAACTATAAGATGAGAGTGATATAGGATTAATATATAACAATAACAAATGACCCTTTCAAGAAAATTTTTTACATCTTTGATATTCTCAATTATATTTATTGCATGAGTAAATATAATAGCTTTTTTTGTGTTTTATTCTTCATATTTAGAGAATTATTTTATTGAAAAAGTAAAAACAAGAGATACAATAACTATTGATTATGTGAATAAGGTAATAGAAAAACAAACAGTTGATGATATAGATAGTATATTTAGTGATACAGAAATAGAATTTTTTGAATTACTTGAAAATAATGATTGACAGATCCCTTTAGATAAACAAAAAAATGTAGATGTAGTTATTAATTATTTAGTTAAAAGTGGAATAAGTCATAAATATATAGAAGAAATAATACCAACAGATAATTTTTGAAAAGTAATAGAGGCAATTTGAGATGAGAGTTCATTAGAATATCAATTTGTAGAAAAAATGATTAATTCTATTATAATAACAAATATATTATCAATAATTATTATTATTTTATGATTTCTTATTTTTATTAAAAGTACTATTTTGCCTATTAAAAAAGCAACTACGAGTATTCAATCTGCTATTAATAATACAAATATAGTTTGAAATGAAACAAATTTGAAGATAGAGTATCATAATAAAAAGGATGAAATTGGATTACTTATTGAAGCTATTAATAAGTTGAATAGTAAACTAAATATGCAAGAATCCATTAGATCTAGATTACTTGCTGATATATCTCATGAATTAAAAACGCCTATTACATCAATACAATGTTATTTAGAATGAATCTCTGATGGTGTTATTAAATTGGATCAAAAAAATCTTAATTCTATAACAGCTGAAATGTCTAGGTTAATTATTTTGGTTAACAAAATAATGGAATATGAAAAAAGTGATAGAGAAAAATTGGAGATTGATCTTGATGCTTATAATGTTTCAGATTTAATAAAATCACTTGTTGAAACTCATAAAAAAAGATTAAAAGAAAATAAGCAAAGAATAAAAGTAACATGAGATGAAAAATTATTGTTAGCTATAGATGAAGATTTATTTAAACAGTTGGTTCATAATTTGATATGAAATTTTTTAAAGTATGCTTGAAAAAAGACTTTATTAAAAATAAATATCACAAAGAAATATATTGATTTCACTGATAATTGAGTGTGAATTAAAAGTTCTCAAATACCATTTTTAACAGAGAAATTCTTTCAATGAAATATTGAAAAAACTTGAGATATAGATTCTAGATGAATAGGGGTCGGGCTTAGTATTATTAAAAAAATAATATTAAGTCATGATTGGAGGTATGAAATTAAATCAGATATCGATAATGGATTTAGTTTTAAAGTTTATATATAAAAATTAATAATCTTGATTTTTTAAAAACTTCACCAAATCTTCACATAAAAAATTTGCAATTTTAATAATTATGATTATTATGTGTTTACAAGTTAGGGGAAAAATAGGTTAAAGCCAAAATAACACTTAATTCCCTAATTTTTTTTTAGATATAAAATTTATGAAAAAACTAATACTTTTTGTATTTGCATCATTTTTTATTTTAAGTTATTGAATAACTAATTCTTATAATCAGGAATTGGTAGTTTTTGACGATAATAAAAGTATTAGAGAATTAAAGGAAAATTTAACTACATTAGATGATAATAGTAAAAAATTAGATAATCAATTTGATGAATTGAATGCAGATTATAGATTGAAGGCTTTTTTGAGACAAGATTTATCAAAAACAGATATTGGAAAATTAAAAGAAATAATAGCTAATTATAATAAATCAAAGAATATTATAGAACTAAAACAGTACAATGATGCGAAGCATATGAATCCTGTTATAGAAGAAAAAAAGCTTTTATTAATAGAAAAAAAGAAGCTTTATAGTGCTTTAATAAAATATATAGATACTAGATTTAAAAAACAATATTTGGAGTACATTAGGCATGATGCTATGATTTTTGATAAACAGTACAATATTACGACTGATATAATTAGAAAAAAAGAAATATTGCATACTAAAGTTGAAACTATAGAAATAAAGATCAAAAAACATAAGAAAAATCTAAATGATAATTTAAAAAAAGTAATAGAATCAAAAATTAATCAAAAAATAGCTAATTTAAAAGTTAATGAAAAGTTTAAGCTATTAAATATTGAAACTAAAGTAAAAGTTTTAGATAAAACTATAACAAAGTTAAATATCAAGTTACAAAATTATAAACGTTCTATTTGAAGTTTTGATGATTCAGTTAATTTTGATAATTCTTATCAGGATACAAAAGTTCAGACTTATGATATAGCTATCAGGATGTTGAAAAGGTTTAAATATGAATTAGCTAATGAAAAATAAATGTTATTAAAAAAACTATAAATCATGTGATTTATAGTTTTTTTTATATTTTCCAATCAAAGTATTGTTCTAGATCTAGTCTTTCATCATCAAATTTGAAGAGTTTTCAATCTTTTTTAAGCATTTCAAGTACTTCATCTACTATTATTTTAGAAACATTTTTTCAATACAAATGTTGTTTTTTTATCATATTTTTATTTCCAATAGCTCATTTGACAATATCTGCTATTAGATTTGAGTTAATAGGAGGAGCTATAATATTTGTTCCATCAAGAATTGTTTCTGTTCTATCTGAACCAAATCTAACTGTAACACAAGGAACTCATACTATATTAGCTTCTTCTTGCATACTTCCGCTATCAGTAACCACTGCTCAGGCTTGAGAAATCATATCTATAACTTCAGCGTGATGTGCTAAAGCTGGCCCATATGCAAAGTTTTTAGAATATTTTTTCTTTAATTGATCTATATCTTCCCTTAATCAATAACTATCTATTGCGAATTCTGATGCGTATAGTCATAAAAAACAAACGTATACTCCATCTTCTATTAATTTTTTTAAAGCATTGTATATAACTAGAAATCTTTCTTTTTTTTCTGTATTTTCTCTTCTATGAATGGTTATAAATAGAAAAGGTTTGTTTTTCATATTTGGAAATTTTTCAAAAGCATTAGAGTTGGGGATTTTCTTTTTTGATATTTCTATAGCATCAGCTATAGTGTTCCCCACTACTTTTATATGTTCTTTTGGAAAACCTTCTTTTTTAAGTGTTTTTTTGTATAATTCTACAGGAGCGGCAAAAAGTCAAGTTGATGCTTCAATTCATCTTGTATCAAACTGTTCTGGATAGGGTTCTATACTTCCTGTTTCATATATATCAAAATTTTGTAAATTTTTATAATATTTTTCCCAATCAAATTTTTGGTTGTTATAATTAATAAAAAGTTTGTGATAGAATTCCTTGCTAGGTGTAAATGTTCTAATACCTGCTTCTACATGTACTACTGCAAATTTATTTAAAAATGCAGCTTTGTCAGCTGTTGTTGCTGTAAGTGTATCACCATGAACATATGGAACTGGTATTTTTTTGTAATTTTCAGATAGGTCTATTAAAAAGTCTCCTAGTCTTTCAATAACTAGAGAAAACTTTTTGTGTATTTTTCAATAAATGTTTAAGTTTACATCAACGTCCATTCAAAATTCAACTAGTACTCATTTACTTAAGTTGTAGTCATAATGTTGTCCTGTGTGTATTAGTATAACTAATTCTCCCCTTTTTTTAAGTTCTAAGTATAGTGGGGCTTGTTTAATAATATCTGGTTTTGTTGCTATCATTATAATATGTGCATATTTTTGGGTAGCATTTTGTATTTCATACCAAAAATTTGGTCTTATAAATACTTGGTTATCTTCACAGTTGTTTATTTTCATAAAAAGCTATATATTTTACTAAATTTAGTAAAATATATAGCTTTTTTGCTTTATAGCAAGATAAAGTATGATTTTTTTGTTAAAAAGGTATGGGGAATAACATTAATAGGTATGACTTTTAATGAAAAAAGATCATTCCAAAAATTTACTATCTCTGTAAATCAAACCTCTATAAAGTCTGGAAATCCTTCTACCTAGGACATCATACTTGTATTTTACAGTATTTCAAGTTTTGATGGTTCTTTTTCACGTATGGGGAAAATAATACTACAAAATATATTGAATTTTAATCTAATTAAAGCCAATAATTGACTTGAAAAAAGAGTAAAAAAGTTTTAAATAACTTTTTTACTCTTTTTTTGTTGTATTTTTAGTGAGATTTATGTTAAAATAAAGGTTCTAATAACTTTAAAATTAACAAAAATCTCATGTACATAATACCC
>Ga0233436_1001034_pt1 | contig 25347 bp, 31 predicted proteins | sample SI_122_August201_2_FD_182723 | JGI IMG/M metagenome (GOLD analysis project Ga0233436, IMG submission 182723) | Seawater microbial communities from Saanich Inlet, British Columbia, Canada - SI_122_August2016_150_MG | ecosystem: Environmental > Aquatic > Marine > Inlet | place: Canada: British... | reverse complement strand
TGCGCTCTGCTTGCAGGCTCTCGACTTGTCGATTAAATTGAATTGCCGTGGTCACGATCGCACTTCCTGCGGCGATCAAACCAACTAAATTCGCTGTCTTCTCCGAGACGAGGACCTTTCCAACAATGGCTAAAGTTTGCTTTAACATGTGAATCTCCTTTCAAAATATGGTTATGGGTTCGTTATAGCCTTTGTTTTTTCTGCGAATTTAACCATGTCTTCTAAGCTTGTGGATACATCAATATACCTAATACTACAAAAACATAACTCATTAGTAGTCTCCATCAGAAAGTATTATAACCTTTGGAGTTGATACGTCTAGACCCTCCAAGGTATACGGTTCTTGACTACTAGGCTTCAGCCCTTTCTCGACAAGCGCTTTGTCCAGCAACGCGTAAGCCTGGGTAATATTCTCAGCGACTACTATAGACGCTCTCGGGACAGGTTCTAACCCATCATGATCAGTACAAAACCAAACTCGTATCTGAGGAACTCTACGACTTAAACGGTTAAGGATCAACCTCGCAATATCCCTAGTGGACATGTCGATAAAATCGTTAATCGGAATGTCTACATAAAAGACAGAACTCGGGCTATCCGGATTAACGGCTATAGATATCCCGTCAAGGGTGGCCGTTATGTCTAACCTATCAATACCTGGTAAGAAATCGTCTAGTTCATTTATAAAACTCTGTTTGGGAATCATAAGTTAACTCCAAAGTAATGTGGGTTTAGGTTGAAAGTCGACAACTAAACATGGTTTATCGTCCGGATCTACCAATCGAGCCCGCAGAATGGGTTCGATTATCCCGTGTTCTACGTTCCATCCGAGATGATTACCAACGTCTACGTGAGGCAACCCTAAATCGAACATCGCCTCGTTGTAGCTGACTGTATCATCCGACAAAATATCATGGTTGACCTCAATGAATCGTCTACGAATTCCGTCAGCGCTAGTGTAAAAATAGCGTCCGGTCATGGGTTCATAGCATAGGTCGGGTCCACCATTCATGTTGTGGGTATTGAAGGTTGTGGCCGGGTCGTTAACTAACATATCCCTGTCGACAGCCGCCTGAATCTTTTTGGCGTCGGTTTTGGAGACAACTTCCCGGATTTTGTCTTCGTATGATCTGAGGGTCTGATCGAGGATGCCATAGGCCGTAGTGACTGTTGACAGCCGCTTCATATTCGTCCGAGCACCTAAGAAGATAGCGGAGACGCCAAGAACAGCTAATAGAACGGACGGAATATACGGTTTGTAGACGATTGGTATGACCTCTACTAAAGAATATTGATGAAACGCGTGTATAGCTTTAGGGTGCACATCCTTCCCATAATCAACTTCCATGCGCTCCAACACGATATCAAGTGCAACCGGTGTAGCTCTCACGGCCATTACACCAGCCCCAATAAGACCGCTAACCCCCAGACCCGTAAGAATACTGGGGGAGTTGCGGTTTATGTAAATCCCCGCCGAATTGACCAACCGTCTAAGCCCGCTCATCAATCCCCTTATCAATATGTTGAAACTTAAGACCGTTTGAGAAAATATAAAACTTTTTATCCAGAAGATCTGAAAAGAGGATGGGTACCATAAAACCGTTTCCTTTTACCGTTGGACGAACATCCCAACCATTCATCATCATGTGTACCGCGTTGGCTGTGTTAATCAGAACGGCAGATCCTTTAAACTTGTCGGCGTCATCTTTTGAAACAAGAAGCCCTTTATAGTTGAGACGCCCCTTTTTACAGGTTTTACCATCAGTTTTATATACGGAGAGAACACGAACTTTGTTATTAGGCATCTTGTTGCTCCTTTTTTACGTAATGATGAAATGCTGATATAGTATTGCAAGACGGGCACGCTACGAACGGAACATCCCCTATTCGTAAAAGATGAAGTTTCCCCTTTGCTCCGCAATGCGCACAAACCGATAACAGATAATATAAGAAAATTCTTGGGTCCATTATACGGTATCCCTAACGTCTAGGGGGGGAATACTTTCGATGTTCCAACCGCCAGTTTTATCGTAGAATTTAACATCTAAAAGGGGGGATGGAAGAGCCATTACAAAATAACGAGCCGTTTTCGTAAAGGGGTTGTACAGAATACGAGTATACCAACCATCGTTTTTAAACGCTGCGCAGGTCTCTTTATCAACCTCAACGCCTTGGCCGGATAACTGATTGCTCTCTGTCGGGGTTAACTCGATGGGGTTTCCAATTAGTACCCCCTGCTCGCTTACCGGGAACCATTTCCATAGTTTTTGTTTCGTAGTAGACATTCGATCTCCTTGTAATAACTATAGTGAAAAATTAGAAAACAACATCAATAATAATCCTACGATCGATAACACCACAGCGGCAAGAAATCGCCATAACTCGCTGGATCTTTTATTACTCGACAGGCCTAAAAAAAGAATTCCAGCTAAGGCTAGCAATATATAAACCACGTCCATCCTCCTTTCGAAAAAAATATATGAGAAGAACGACATTCGTCTTTGGAGTTTCTTATAAAATACTACTCCAGCTTCTCATTATAACCTTTGTAAATCCTGCGAATGACAAAAAAAGAAAGTCCCTTGCGGGACTAACTCTTTTTAATACGCTCAATCAACTTCTTCCAAAGGCTCATAAGAGCCAATCGGATCGATTCCAGGACTTTCATCGCTAGCGGGAGTAACAGACTGGCGATCGCGAATGCGATCAGGCCAATCAAGATTTCTCCAACCAAGCGAACAAAATACTTTAGGAATTTTACCAAGTGGTTCATCATAATCTCCTTGTCTAAATATGGTTAAGAGTTCTATTATAGCCTTTGTAAATCCTGCGAAAAAAATATAGGGTATGAAAAAAGAAAGGAGATCGTTTTACGGATCTCCAATCTTTTTTACTCATAAGGCTACTAAGTAGATCGCTTCCAAAATGCGGTACTTCTACTGGATATAACATTAAGCTTCTCGAAATTAAGGACGAGGAGTATAGATAAAATATTTCCAGCTACTCCAACCACTACATTCAGATCAATCCGTTCGTACCAGCGGATATCGTCTTTCTCGTTGATATCCTCCGTCCGAACCGAATTGAGCATCCGAAGAAGTTTTTCTAACTCGATCTGTTTTATCGCATCCTTCTCATCCCGCATTAACGTCGCCACTTTCTGTTTTACATCCAACAAAGTTACGTCATTCATCATAATCTCCTTTTCAAAATATGGGTTCTACTATAGCCTTTGTAAATCTTACGAAATGGGGGGAAGACCGAGACCGCCAGCTTTTGCCCATTGGGTCGACGAGAATTGGAGAGTAGTACTCATAAATATAATGAACGCCCCGAGAACTACGGAAACCATGTCTGCGTTGGGGAGCGACCAAATATCAGCCATAGTGGTATACATAACCGCGAGCGCCGGTAGAAAAACTTGGTTCAGCCATTTGAGGCTATCATATATGTCTCCGCTCATGCGAAACGGATAATCTGGAATACCATCCGAATTAGTATCGCGGATCATGGTACCAGTAGCTTCCAAACGCGCCATAGCCCATTTTTGACCATTAGCATTTACAAACATCCCCATAAATAACACGATAGCCATTACGGTGGCCATCACTGAGTCCGGAACCAGAAGGCCGAAGACGTCACTCAACGCGACATAAAGAATACCGAGCGCCGGAAGAACTACACTGACGAGCCATTTGGCAATATCATATACGCGATCAGTCATTTTTAACATTTTGAATCTCCTTAACTAACGTTCTTTGAACTTTAATTGATTGATTTGGTTTAATAGTTAGGGTGTTGATTTCTTTTACTAAACGATCAACAAACCCGTTCCCATGCAATGTCCTATAGGGTTTTATCAGACACCCCATCAGGTTTTCATATTCGTCAAATGTGATGTAACCACGGTCAATATAACGCATAGCGAGGAACACAATTCGATCATGCGCTAAACCTATAAGCAGTGCTGTTTGCGTTTTCGTATGCACGTTTACCGATTTATTAGACCGTTGACGGAACTCGATATACGCCCAAAACCCAGACGAAGCCGCTAACGTGACTAGCGCCGTTAATGTGTACTCTACTATGATTGAAAAATCCACATGAACCCCCGCTTTATAGTGGACCATAATCTCACACCACAATAATATAATAACGATAACTTAAAATTAGCATCTCGTAGTAACTCGTAGAAAACTAGATCGATATCTCTACGCGTTAATGGTAAATCATCGACATACTGACATAAGACGTCATGTATCAAAGATGCCATTTTAGTTATTCGGTCACCGTTCTGCAATGTTCGACCATCGGGGGTTCCGATTACAAACAAATCAAAAAATGAGCCCTTCGGACTACAACCGTCCCAAGCATAGGGTCTTGCTACCGAAGCCTTAACGGTTAACCGGCCTTTCGAAATCGATAACCAGTCACTATCAAAGTCTGCAACGATAGTCGTAAATGGTATCGTTACGGGTTTGGTTATCTCGTAACACCAAAGTCGATTAGTATCTCGGTTTACCATACAATCAAATCCAACTCAGCTACAGATCGGGCCTTGTCAATTTGGGGTTTAAGCTTACGATTGAAGTGGAGCAGAATTGTTTGTTTATGTAGGTTTGCTTGGTTTGTTACAGCTACGATTTGCTCCGCTGTGTGTGCTTTATAAACACTATCCGACTTAGTTTCACCTTCAGCGTAACATTGGATAAAATCCGTAAACTCGGTTTGATTAATCTGAGCGGATAAAGCCATGAGTCTGATAGCCAACATGTTTGTTTGATCCGTTTCTGACAGTGGATATACGTGATTGGATCCCAAAACGTTTGATGTAAAGCCAGCAACGATCGTCGCACCGACTTGGTGTAACAGTCGTGCTTTCAAACTTAGTCTTGCTGTAGTCAAATCAACTATCGGTTCCGGTGGGTAATAAATATCCCAACCTTCGGGTGGCTCGTTTAGCGGAAAAGATTGATTTAACCGGTCTTGAAGTTCGTATCTACTTAAAACCTCTTGGCCATTAGTATACGTCATTGTGATTTATTTATAACCTCTCTAATGATCTTAACTCGGTTGTCTAGACCGATTCGCTGGTTGATGTTTAGTTGAGCTTCGTTTAGATCAAACATACCAGTTTTATCGTCCAGCATTGGTATTTGGAATTCCGGCGTCATTGGGGCCTCCGCTTCTAGATGTTTTATGGCCCGCCAAGTCCCCGAATGGATACCGGTTTCGGCTTGTTTTGCTTCGTCAACGGCGACACACTGCAAGTACCATTCCCAATAGTACGGTACTTCTTGTTGGTACTGCGCATTGGTGATCTCCCCCCCGTTCTTCTCGATCAACACAACACGAAGCTTTTCGAAATAGTTGCACATGGCCAATTTGTTGATCGCGGTCAACTCGATTCGGTCGATATCCACCTGCGTGCGAGCCATCTCAAGGTCTTGATATTTTCCGTGAGGTGTTTCACCGTTAGCATAAGACTCGTATATACGATGTTTTTCTTCCAGATCCAACATCAACGTACGTAACTCACGCAGAGCCAAGGAGTATTGCCGCATTAAAAAATGATACTGATGTGCGATGAAATTACCTTGTGTTGCGACTGTAAACTTCTCCATATCAAAGTTAGACTTTAATTGGCCCATTGCCAGAAACTGCCCTCGCAGCTCTTCGTATTTGTTTTCATATTCTGTGCGACGTTTTATTAGACTATTATTAACCATCATTATACACCACCTAAACCCCATCTAGCTTCTGATAGATCGCCTTTGTCCAAAGCGTTACCGGTTGTGGTTGTTACATCGATATAGTCGATCGTTATTACGTTAACCGGCGTCTCCCCCCCACCAAAAAATCCATAGTTATCTCCGGAAACACCACCTAAATTCTGTCTAGCTTCTGATAGATCGCCTTTGTCCAAAGCGTTACCGGTTGTGGTTGTTACATCGATATAGTCGATCGTTGTTACGTTAACCGACGTCACTCCCCCACCAAAAAATCCGTAGTTATCTCCGGAAACACCACCTAAACTCCGTCTAGCTTCTGATAGATCGCCTTTGTCCAAAGCGTTACCGGTTGTGGTTGTTACATCGATATAGTCGATCGTTGTTACGTTAACCGACCTGATTCCACCACCAAAAAATCCATAGTTATCTCCGGAAACTCCAGCCAAACCCCATCTAGCTTCTGATAGATCGCCTTTGTCCAAAGCGTTACCGGTTGTGGTTCTTACATCGATATAGTCGATCGTTGTTACGTTAACCGACGTCGCTCCACCACCAAAAAATCCATAGTTATTACCGGAAACACCAACTAAAGCCCGTCTAGCTTCTGATAGATCGCCTTTGTCCAAAGCGTTACCGGTTGTGGTTGTTACATCGATATAGTCGATAGTAGGTGTATCAGTGGTTGTCCGTCCACCACCAAAAAATCCATAGTTATTACCGGAAACACCACCTAAACCCCATCTAGCTTCTGATAGATCGCCTTTGTCCAAAGCGTTACCGGTTGTGGTAGCTAGCTCGATATAGTCGATCGTTGTTACCTTAACCGACGTCAATCCACCACCAAAAAATCCATACAGTCTTACTCCAGCGATAGATGATAATAATCGACGACTTAGCATTAGGATACCGGACCCGTATAATTTCCGTATAACACACCGTTAACGAACCACAGAACTAACAGATCATGACCAGTTAATACTGGCGTGATTCCGCCAACCCAAACCATAGTGGGCCATGTTACAGCGTACGTATCGCCTCCGAGTAAATGCAAGGTCAAACTCTCTCCCTGAATTAGATCAACCGTCAAGGTCGAATTCGCAGTTAAGGTTAATACCTGTATACCGCCACCAGCACGCAAAATATCAACCCCCGCTGAAACAACTGTATCTGCGTACTTGTTAATGCTATAAATGCGATCCGATGCGATTTTCTCGGCACCACCAACACCCCAAGGAATATGGTCGGCCGCCTCATAATCACTAAAAGTATCGTGAAAGCTTCCGCCAGACATTGCCGCTCCAGCCGCCGCCACATTACCAGCATCCGTTTTGTCGGCTCCAGACTCGACCCCATCCAACTTAGTCTTATCACCATCTACGAAAGGACCCTCAGCAACCACCCCTTGATAGTCAACGTCTTCTGTAGCAGCCCCAATATTACCTAGACCATCTGATTTAACTAAACCGCTTACAGCACCGACGATAGGATCTGTTTCGGGTACAGCACCGCCTAGACCATCTAGTTTAGTCTTATCACCATCTACGAAAGGACCCTCAGCAACCACACCTTGATAGTCAACGTCTTCTGTAGCGGCCCCAATATTACCTAGACCATCTGATTTAACTAAGCCGCTTACAGCACCGACGATAGGATCTGTTTCGGGTGCACCGGATGGAGTTACTATTTGAATTTCGTCAGGCGTATCGATCAACGTAGTCAGATTCGTTGTTGTTATAATAGACGTCCCGGCCGGTATAAACACCGTATACAGTCCATACTGCTTCACGTTCTCCGTGAACACCAAGTCCGGTAATTGTGGATCCCCGGATGGTGTTCCGGTTATGACCTTTATGGTGTTCTGACGAACATCAACTGATTTATTTACTTCGATAATAACGATATCATACCGATCTAATACGGGATCAGCGGTATCGAATGATACAACAGCATCAGCATCATTATCGGTCCAGGTCTCGTCAAGCCAGGCCCTACCACTTTGAACCGATAACGTCATATTACCATTAGTTGAAAAATCGAACATATTACCAACTCCGGACAGAATTCCAGAACCAGTGATCCCTTGAAATAACATTGCGAAGTCCTCAGCAAAGTATGTACGATCGCCCGCTAACGAGTTAAAAAAGCCCGATTTTATACTCATAAATACCTCCTAAAAAACAGGTTCAAACGTTGGATACGAATATTCACCGTCAAGTTCCTGACCAAAAGTATACTCCACAACTCTCACTGATCCCGAATGGCCTTCACCATCGTTCATCGCGACAATGTCACCGAGAAAAAAATCTTCATTATAACGGAACACAACGTCGGAATAAATCTTGCCCATGAATGTTGATAGAGGAGAATTTATTGTGGCTCGACGTCGATCGCCTATTTTGTAGAGTATATCGAGATACTGTGAGATGGGTAATTCTGTGGAACTACCGGCATAAAACTTCGACACATCGGTCGCGTCAACAAATAATTCTCGTCTGGATAGACCTGAAGGATCCGGAGATGGTTTGCTTTCGACAACATGTGCTGGACCATCTGTATTATCCCCCATTACTAAAGCATAGTCTTTATAGTAGCGATAGCTGTCAACCCACTCACTATGTAGGAGATTATCAAATGATGGGGAAAATATAACAATAGGTCTAAATGTTTGCGCGTGGGAGCGGTCTGTGCCTAAATATAGCTTAAAGTCGAACCAATTATCCGACGGATTCCAATGTATTCTCCAGCCCATATTATTGGGTTGAGTCCAATAAGTTACAATATCATACACGTATTCCCGATGAATATACTTAGCCGACATTCTAGGTATACGAATATCAGGATCGCTACTAACAACAAAGCGAAAATTAGGGAAATTTCTTTGTGGTTGGCCTGGGGAATCGATCATGTTTCGTGTAATACAAAAATATAAACCATCCTCGACCTGATCGTTATCAATGATTTCTTCTTGAAGTATTATGCGACGATCTAAAAGAGATTCCAAAGATCGACCCTTCACCAAAAGACGATACCCCTCGTCGGGATCATATATCATTTGACGACTCTCGATTATCATCCATTTATCAGACCGTTCAATACACAAATAATTATCTTTAGCTAAAAGCGTTAACAATGCTTCTGTTGGTTTGGTCAATATTTCAAAATCTCCAGCTTCATTATAGTGTTCGCGCCATACCGCGGATATAAAATTGTCTAATACGCCTACAGGATTACGATCAGTTCCTCGAACAAGAAATTCCATGTCTACACTCCCTCGTACAGAGGCAGAACATTAACAGTAAACTGAATCTGCTCTTCACCAACCTCTGACGAAAACCAAATAACATTAGCGCCGGGACGAACCGTTATCCAGGCATCGGGATCGGACACCTCGTTATACGCAGGTATAAGATTATATATTGTTCCGTCTCGAGTAGCTGTTATCGTTTTTCTTCCCGATCTAGTGTCGATGGTTATTATGTCGCCAGCGTTAAACCAACCCCCACTAAATATGGTAGTAAGCCAAACGTTTGCAAAACTCATCTGCTGCCCCGTATCAGCATTATAAAGAAAAACGGTCCTTGTGTCGTCCAAACCAACAACAATTGTTATGACCACACCAGTTTCAACATCACCGTCGTAGAGTATTGTTTTTTTCGTCTCCAGTACTACGCTACCAAGCTCGATAACAGGATCTACTAAGCTCTCATTACTGAACGGAAACTCAAACAAACCATAAATGCCTGCGAAAGTATAAAACTCAGACGACAATGCTGATAGATAAGCCTCTTCGCATAGGATCGAAATAGTAGTGCCTACAGATTTCGAAAATACTATGGATTCGTTACTCTCGACATAACCTGTAGTTATATAGGTTCTGGAATCCGTTGTAATCTCAATCTGAAGCTTTTTCTTTACTGGGAAATAGCGGTAGGTCTTACGACGTAAATCATCTATGGACTCATCCGAATACTCCCAAAAACCCAAAGATAGAACTATATTGCGATGTGGCGTATACGCCGAATTAAACGAGGCTCCGTCTATGTAGAGCACCTGGGTCATGTTGATGTTACTCTTTACCGGCCCGAGACCGCCTATATGTCGAACGAAGAACCCAGACGAAGCCGGGTTCTTCAGATCGATTGTCAGAGATTCAGAGCGATAATTGGTCACACATATATTGGTTATCATATAGCGCCCTTCCCTTCTAGAACTAAGTTCCGAGTTTGTCTGTAAAGATCAACGTGAGACAAAGCCTTCGGTGAGTAATTATTTTGTACAAAGTTGATGTTTCCGTCAGTAGATCCACCATTATCTTGATTGGTTTCGGAAGAAGTACTTCCATTTTGATTCATTCTGACAGAAATGTCGTTCGCCTGTCCGAACACACTAGCTAGATCAGTTTTGGTTCCTTGAATAGATTCGTTTATGGCATCAGTTCCTGCGGTAACTTCGCGCATGTCAATGACCGGAGTTATTGTCGGCGCAAAATCCATATCCGCCGTTAGGAAAGTAGCTATTCGATCGGAGATTACATCGTATCGATCGACAACACCATCCCCAAACCCACTCACCGTTGTATAGACCTTTTTGGCAAAGTGGTTTATACCATTAGTATAACCCTCAGCCAGATAGCCAGCGTGAGCCCACGTAACAGAAGAGGCGGAGTTAATACCAAGTATGCCCTCTAACGTAGAGACAATAGTATTGCCCAGGTTTTGAACGCCTGCTATTAGATCACCAAGACTAGAACCAAAACCACCAAGAATTCCGTCAACTAAAGCTTTACCGACACCAGCCATAGACTGGATTAGAGTTGGCGTATTACTCTCTATTGCATCGGCTAGCCCGTCGAAGAAGTTAATCATAAAAGTGAAGCCAGCATCGATAATCTCAGGAAGCTTCAACCCAAGAGCATCCAGAAAATTCACGATAATATCAGCGACAAGCATAGTAACCTCCCCAATGTTATCGGAGAGTCCTTGCAAAAGCGCTAAAAGAATCGTATAACCGGATTCCACAATTGAAGGAATTCGTTCGGCAAGATTACTAAGTAACGTATCCAGCAATCCCAGAACAAAATCTACAACCTTTGGGGTAAGCGTTACGAGCCCATCTAAAAGAGCCGAAGCAATTTTTACAATCCCGTCCACGATGATAACAGCACCATCTGCTAGCGTAGTAACAAGCGATATCAAACCCTTTCCGATCGCGATCATTGTGAACGGTATAAGATCGATTATGGCGGCTAGAGCTAAAACTAAAGCCGTAATTCCAGCCGCACCACCCGTAGCTAAAGCTGTTAAACCAACAGCCAAAGCTAACACTCCAGCACCGAACAAAGCAGATGCTAAACCGATTAAAGCTAATGCCGCGGCCAAAGCAAACAATGATGGTAAGAGTGGGGTAAGCACCGAGGCAGCAACACCGAGAACTAAGAACGTTCCGGCCATAGCCAACAGCGCAAGCCCTATTTCTTTCAGAGACATCTTACCGAGTTGACGTAAAGCGGTAGCCATCACCAGCAATGCACCAGAAGCAATTAATAACGCTATCGAACCGGGTATAGTGGTTGACATAGCGTATAAAGCTATTGCTATTAACCCTAAAGATATGGCTAACGTAGCTAATCCGCGAACAGTTTCTTCCCAGCTAAGCGAACCCATGATCTTAAGAGCGTTAGCCAATACAACCAATGCTCCGGATACTACTAGTAAAGAGCCCGCGGTTATTGGCATATTCTTAGGCATAGCATACATAGCGCCAGATATAATCAATAGCGCTAAAGCCATCCCCAAAAGACCTTGCTGAAGGGTTTCTAATTTCATTCGTCCAAGTAAGTATATGGGGGCCGTCAGCAACAACAGAGCACTAGCCAGAATATAAACACCGGCAGCGGCTAATATAAACCCTTGTTGACCAGACATAATCTTTGTAAAACCGGCCAAACCGAGCAATATAGCTGAGACAGCGGATAATCCTTGCATCAGATCGTTTGGGTCCAGCTTACCGAGTCCGTAGATAGCTAGACTCAGAATATTGATAGCTCCAGCGACCACAGCCAACGCTAAGGCCCCTCGTACGGACATTCCCGCAGTTCCACTTAACGACGGTAAAACAAGCTTAATCATGAAAAGAATTGAACCAAGACCAAATAGAGCACGAATAAGCCCGTCCGGATCAATTCCGCTAAGTCGTTTTACCGCAGAAGAGATGATAAGTAACGCAACAGATATTCCAAGCAATGTGCCAATTAAAACCGAGGACGACCTAACACCAGTACCCGGAGCTACTGACGAAAGCGATTTCATCGCTAGCATTAACTCGACCATCATTAGCGTTATTGCGCCTAAAGACATTGCTACTCTATTAGAATCTACGGATCCTATAAGAGCTATCGAAACAGCCAAGATTCCAATCGCAGCAGCAATACTCAAAAGTATCTTAGATTTCAATGAGTTTTGATAAGTCTCAAGAGTATCACGTAAACCCTCAAGTACGTCATCTAAAGAACCGAAGACATCACCGCCGGTAGAAAAGAACTTGCGGATGGCCAAAAGTAACGCTGCGAGTAAACCCCCGTTTAATGCTGTTAATAAATTACTGAGGTCGAAGTTAGTAATAGCGGTAGTCATGCGATCAAGTAGAGCGGCTAATCCTTCACCAGCCCCCTCGGCAATTCGTCCGATAAACGGAAACACTTTCTGAGCTATTACTAATATTAGACCTAAGGTCTTTTGAAAAATTGTAAATATTAGGGATAATGGTTGGATCTTCTGTCCGAGTGCTTCTAGAAAACCGCCGATAGATTCAAAATTAAAAGACAATTTAAAGCCACTCATCTCGGAAAAGACCTTAAGCCACATGAACCCAATCTTTATTTTGGTTTTTAGGGCGTCTAGCTTGTCGATTAATGGACTTAAGATTCCGGAGAAACCACCAGCCTGTATAATACTCAGACGGAGGTTTGTAAGGTAGTGACCTGCGTTTACCAAAAAATCAATAACTCGGGTTAAGTCAGGGGGATTGAACCCGGTTAAGTAGTTTACGACGTCTTTTAAGAAAAGTCGTCCGATGTCAAGGGCGCTGAATAATCCACGGAAGATTGTCCGTAGATTTCCCAGAGAATCTTCTCCCATTTTGATTTTCTTTAAGAACTCGGTGAATGTAACTGTCCAATCAAACCACTTTTGACCATCGGCCTTAGGCCAAAGATCCCGAAAAGCCTTGCCTACTGGTTCAGCGATGTCCAATAAATTCTGCATGGCCTCTGCTACGGTGTCGATGATCAGATCACGCCCACCTAGATCACGCCAATCACGGATTATGGTATTACGCGCCTCAGCAGACTTTCCTATAGAGGCACCTAGAGCATCGCTGATTCTAGTGTAAATAGCCTTGGCCTCATCAAAGTTACCAATGATAAGTTCCCAAGATACAGTCCACCCTGATTGTGCAGCTTCCATTAATGTTTCTCGCAACTGAGTTAAAGTCTTTACTTTGGTGGCGGCATCGTTGGCCATTGTACCTAGTTCTTGAATAGCCTTAATCTGTTCTTCGCCATACCCAATAGCTTTAAGTTCTTCCTCTGTCAGGTCCCCAGTAAACTTTGCCAGGGTTTCAAGTAGTACGTCTTTTGACAACCAACCAGTTTGCAGAGTTTCTCGAAAACTGCCATGCTTCTCCACCATATCGTCAATAGCGATTCCGTGAACTCTGGCCGTTTCCTTCAAAGCATCTTGAAATACTTGTCCTCCCATACCAGCATTAACAACCGAGTTCCAATCCATTAACTTAACAGTTCCGCTCGATAAAGCTTGTGATAATTGGTACATTGCAGTGGAAGCTTGCTGAGAGTTTGAACCCGATACAGCAGCCAAGTTAGCAATACCCTTAATAGCAGCCACGGAAACATCCAAATCCACACCAGCAGCCGTAAATGTACCAATATTACGAGTCATCTGTGTGAAATTATAGATAGTTTTGTCGGCGTACGTATTTAATTCTTGTAGAGCATCGGTAACATTGTCTAACGTAGTCCCCTTCGTTGAGGTATTCGCGAGGATTGTTTGAATAGCGTTGATTTGTGTTTCATATTCTTGAAATCCGGATAAAGCTGGTTGTATAGTAAGCGTTCTTACTAATTGACCAGCAAGTTCCATCGCTCGAGTAGTTAGATTCTGAAGTATAGTGATCCCAACGATCCCCATAGCGCTAAATCGACTAGTTAGGCTTTGTATTCCGTTAGAGATACCGTCAAAGTTTACCCCCTTCACACTCGCGTCAACTCTTTCCAAACCCTTAGTGGCGCCCTTCAGATCTAGGCCGTCCTTAAGATTTTTTAAAGAACCCAGAGTATCCTTAACCCCGCTCTCGAACTGGTCATTCTCAAACGTCATTTGTAAAACACGTTCATCAATATTATTACTCACTAATCACCTCCTTCCACAAGGTTGCCGACAGGGAATCCATCACCGGTTTAATCGCTGGATTAATAAAATCCCTCCCAAGAATATAGGTTCCACCTCGCGTACCATGACCGTACTGCAGTAAAATAACAAGCGGTGTGTTTTCAACCATATCCGAGTTCATAAAATGCAGAACCCAGCCCTTCGATGTTCTCTCAATATCATAATACCATGACGACGCAGCTTCCCCAGTATCACGTGGTGTCTGGTTTCCCAGCTCGGTCACACCAATGTCGCCGTATTTACGCAGTAATAATTCAATTTTTGCGATTCGTCTCCGACGTAAAAATCTCTGAGTCTTCATGAAATCACCCTTATGTGAGATTTTAATTTTCATCGGTTAACCTCTCGAATTTAGTCGCTGCCGTCTAGCAGCATTAAGGGTCGCATTTCGTTTATGTAGGGCAGCCTTCGAGAACTTTTTCGGTTTCTCGGACTTCATTATACATATTTTTATAAGCGTTAACAGTCTGTTTAAATGCCATTTTTGCGCTTCGAATGGTATGTTAAAAGTTATCATCCAATAATAAATAAGTTCAGATGTAATGATTTCTCGACTTGGTCTGTTGTTCTTATCCGCGAATTTAGTGGCACTATGAGGATCACGGATATATTCAAGGACCTTCGCCATCTCGATATTGCTTAAAAGACTAAAAACTTCTGGATTAATGTTCTGGGTAGTATTCATCTGGGAAATATACGAGAGGAGCTCGTCTGGAGCCAACCCCTTTGACGAGAGAAACGACCGTTTATGAATAGCTTCCCATTTACTAACAGCAACGAGGGAATGCTCTAAGCGTAAGATACAACCGTGTAGTGTTTCGAAAGTTTGCGTTACCTGGTTAAAAGTTTCTTTTTCGCTAACCAATAATGTGAGCATTAAGCACCTCGTTGCTGGTCTACCAATAATTACTTGTTAAACTTTTGAAGCTCATTTTGCGGCGGCACAATCCCATTAATAAAAGCGACACAAGCTTCGTCATTGAACAACAACTTCATAAAAAGATCATCGAAAGCGTTTGTTTGGCTAAAAGCTTCGCGCATCTCTTCGTTCTTAACAAAACGTCGGCCATCTTCTGATTTCTGCCCATAAGCCTTTAGGATGACCTTTTTTAAAATTTTAGCTACTGTGGCCCCATCTTCGCGACGGCGAGCTTCAACGATCGCTTGGATCTGTTCGTGAAGACTTCCACCCGAACCTTCGAGTTCCAGCATAGTAACTTCTGATGCCGTAAGGTTAAAGTGTAATTCCTCAGTATGTTCCTTACCGTCAAAATCAATATAGGTTACGATTTCCTTTAGCATTAACAATCTCCTTTCAAGAGATAAAAGACCCGCGAAGACTTTCTTTACTATCGCGGGCCTTTTTTAACGTACTAAACTTGATCTATCTACGCAGGAGTCATCAATGTGATGACTTCGTCGGGCAGAGGCATACGAGCAGCTTCTTCAGGATCAGCCACACCATAGAGAATAACTTCCAATGCAGCCAACTTGGCAGCATCAGCGGTGCGAGAATCGATCTCAATTTTAGCTACGGGCTGATAGCCGGTAGCATCCACAGGGGTAGTCGTAATATCCCAACTCATTGTGACGGCTTCTGGATCGTCGGAAACGGTATCATGCGCCATATCACTGGGAGCTGCGCGGCAACCGTACACAAGATGAAGTTTATAACCGTGCAGATCGCCGTCCTCGTCATTACCAATGCGCGTGCGATAAGAAAGGCCAAACACATGACGTTCCTGCGCTCGAAAGGCTACACCTGCAACCGGTTCAACCGAACCATCACAAAGCGCAAAAGAGTCCGGATAAGTATAAGCGTCCAACGACAGAGCCAAATCTTCTACAGACATCATTTCCAGATATTTGCGATTATTGGCCCACAACGCCGACGGTTCACCACCACTAGGGGATTCCGAGATGGCCGTAAGACCATTCCAAGCTTCCCCATTGTCGAATACACCGGCGGACATCAAATATAAAACGCCACGATCCAGGCCAGTTTCGTAAAATTTCTCGCCAACCTGATCCCAAGTTAAAAGATTCGCCATAGAGTATCTCCTTTATGGTTATGCAAATATGGTATAAACGTAATGATTTAGCTGATCCTTTTTGAAATTGGTTACAGCTTTTGCGGTTTCCAATCTCGCCAATGTGATAGGAATATCGCTGTCTGGATCAGAAACGATTGCGGTTACACTATATTTGGTTTTAATAGAATATGGTTTGTTGTTTGCGTGTTCTGTCTCGAAAGGATCTCGCGAATATACGATACATGGGTAGGTCATTTGAAAACCAGCGGGCGGTTGAAAATATACGTTATACGAACCCAATAAATCTACTAAGACATTATGAAATATCACTCGGTCACCCATTATACACCCCCCCTAAGGCCAATAGTAATCTCGGGGGTTGTGTCGTGATAGTCGTAACACTCCACTTAACATCTGCGATTTTCACATATCGAATATTCTGAATTTGCTGTGTGACACTTTGAGAGGCCACAAAACTAATTCTATGCTCGAGTTTCACGTCTTGATTTATTTCTGTGGGCTCGTTCCAACGTTGACGAGATTGAATAAAGTCCCCCTGTATTTCAATCTCGCTAGCAACATTCGTGTATACGCCCGGAGCAGTTTCGCTTGCGGATACGAGCCCAATATAAGCGACTACCTTAGGCATAACGAATTACGCCGTCTTACGTTCGATTACCATCGCGGATTTGGGGCGAGTTAACGCTCCGGACGCGCGAGTTTCCATCAAGTATTTATACTTGTTGAAATCGATATCGAAATCGTCAAACATGCCGAGCTGCCCCCCCTTGTCTGCGCCGTAAGAATAGTCAGAAGGATTCACCATAATACCGAAAAGATCTGCGGTAAATGGTTCCGCATCTTCCCGCTGAACACCGGTCATCAAATCTACCTCTACAATGCGTGAAACGCGCAACTTTGCGGCCAGTTCAGCTTCGGTATTGAAGATATACCGATCGGTAGTATCTTTCACTAGGAGCATATCTGTGAGAACACCAGGCTCGATAAACAATGTCGGACGCCCAGTACCTTTGTAATTGCGACGCGCCGAAATAATCGCTTCGATAATATCCAGCGAATCCGTGACCGCGGCTTCCATAGTAACATATTCGACGTACACTGAGCTATCGCCAAGAATAGGCCGAATTTTGGCCTCATCGATTTTGTCAGCATGTGCGGCACCACGCCCATCACTGATCAGGGCGGCCCGAGCAATTTCTTCGTCCAGTTTCTCGCGTTGAATTGCTTTCATCCACGCAACAACATAGAAATCGGTAATGTCAATAATGTCGTCGCGATAGAGATCCGAGCGAACATAAACCGTTTGCGGTTCGGTCGTACGCTTCAAAATCGACAATACCATATCAGCTTTTGCAGTTTCGGATTCAGTGATCCACCCACGAGCGCGAGCTTCTTCGACGCTAATATCCGTGTACATGGATTTAACGCGGCTAAATGGAAGATGATTGGTCTCATTCAGCCAAATTTTTACCCAGGTTTGATCCAGACGGACAATATCCGGGGTCTTACGAACAGGGCGAGCATCCGGGAACAAATATCCAACGTTGGTGATGGACACGCTATCATGCTCGAGCGCATCATGTACCAATTCCGAATCCAGGTTCAACGTTTCTGATGCGTGTACAAGCACAGCATCACTCAAGTTCATATTTCGTGTTTGGGCCAAATGGAGAATATCGTTAAACACACCGTTTAACGTCTTCAAATTACTTTGTTCCGGCCCAACGGTACCTTCACGATTAAACACATTATGTTTCATAAAACCCTCTCCTTCAAAAGCATCATGTTCAACATCACCCTCTTCGAGAGCTTGTCCTATTAGAGCGTAAGTAACATCCTTTTGCTCGTCGGTCATACTCTCAAGAACGTCTTTGACAGTTCGTTCATCATCACTATGAGTCAGCTCATTATTTTTTGGGGGCATAAGATCTTCCTTTTCGTCTTCGTGAACTATGATTTCTAATCCGCCGAAGATAATAGCTTCGTCTTCCAACGTATCCTCAGTACCATCAGCATGTTCCAGAGTAAGATTATCGATTTTAGCTCCGGGATTAGCCCCAGAAACGACTAAGCTCAACTCTCGTATAACACCGCTGTGAACTAATGACTGTTGTTGGACGAGATTATTCGCAAAGATGGAGAGACTGTCAATATCTTGTGATTGGACTAGTAATTTAGTCTTCTTACCATTCTCGCTGTTATTAAAAACGCCATAAGCATAAACACCATCATCACGATGCTCAAGCCAGGCATGTCCTAAAATATTTCCGGGATCTTTTCGTAAGTGATGCCACACCATCGGGACCTTGGTAGCATCCTGATGTTGAAAAGCTCCGGTCTTAATGGTTCGCCCATCCGCACATTCGACCCCATATTTTGTAGCGAACCCCCCAAAATCGAACTTAATCTCGGGCATTTTCGAGTAATTTACTTTCATTTTGATTTGAAATTTCTCCTTCTAAACTATTGGACTGATTCAAATTCTTGTTTCGTAATTCGTCAGCTTTCGGGTCTGAACTTGGTTCCCAACCGATGACGCCCCGAATGTCGTTGCTGCTGGCAATTTCATTACGAGTTAGTTTATCCGATAACTCAGCAAGTGCCTCCGCGGTAACGAACTGGAACGGATCTCGGAAATAGCTAATACTCTGGCCCTGTGTTATCGCGGTCTTAGATAGAAACTTTCGTTTTAGTTCCAGAGTTAAAGCTTTGGCTATCGGCCCTATAGTCCGGTTGTAGTAATTCAAGTACTCCTCTTCCTTGGCGGTTCCACTAAATAGAGACTCGCTTAGACCTAACTGGCTATATAGCATTCTCGTCAGATACTCCACCTGCTCCATTAGATTGTTTACCGCCGGGCGATTAAGCTGAATTACTTTTTCTGTAGCATCTATGTAACCAACACCATACTTAGAATCCTGCAATTGTTCAGTTAACATCGTCATTCGATCATCAGCAAGCTTCTTTCTGCTGTCACTTTTAATAGCATATGGTAGTTGAACCAGTAAATCTAGCTTCCCAGATCCCGACTGTTCGTCGATAACATCTAGCAACTGCAATTTGGCTAAGAGTCGTTTCAATGTTGAGTTCGGTTCGTTCATAATCGCATATAACGGATTCTCTATAATCGCAATAGCTGATTTCGGAAGGACTATTTGCTCGTTCCTTCCCAACTCATCGTTATAAAGATCTACCCGAACAAAATCTGGAAACCACTCCATAATTCGACCAGAACGCAGAGTATTAATACGAACAATATTTCGATCATAGATGCTAACATCTGTATCCGTTGGTACTAATGCGACCACCCCTTCATCAAACATGGAAAAAATCGCATCTTGCATGAATGCTAAACCCGACTGATCTTTATTGGCTTCCAGAGTTAGACATCGGTTAAGTCCACTATCAATAGTCTCAAGAAATCGTCCGTTATGATCAACGCGAACATGCCGGATATTAAGTAACGCAACGTCCAGAGCTAACTTATTGTAAACCGGGGCAATAACCGATGTGGACGATGTCGATACGATAGAATATCGATGCATTGGGTAGGAATTCGCACCTCCCACATTCTCGTAATTGGTTTCAGCCTCGCTAGCCTCGCGTTCTCCTCGTTTAGAAAAAAGTTTCCAACCACTTATTCGTTTTGGTAATAACACATAATACCTCCTAATCGTATAGATCCTTGTGAGCCTTGTAGGCGATATATGCGTCTATTAAGGCGGCCACACTATCTACCTTTAATTCACGACGTTTCTTCAGGAGTTTCCGATTCCCATTAGTATCTTGCATTGTTATGGCATTACCCATACACCAGCCCATCAGTTCTTCGTCGAATAACAATAATTCGTCCTCAGACAAAATCTTGATTTCACCCAAAGGAACGGATTCCGTCTTTGCTCCCTGGATAACTTTTTCGACACCGTACGAGCCGTACTCTCGAGTCCAGCGTTCTACAAAAGGTTTGGCGTTGTATGGGTCGTATCCAAAAGTCCGGACATCGTACTGACATTCAATAATATAATTTTCGAGATCGTCGTAAACTGCGTCATCGTCAAGAACTGCGCCATCCATAATATGAAGACTTCCTTCTCGAACAAAATCATCATATTTTACTCTTAAAGCTGGCGGAAGACGCATAAGCGTGCGTTCAGTAATATAACAACGAGTCTTAACCCCGAACTCGCCAGTTTTTAGTGGAAACAAAAATAAGAACGAGTGGAAATCATCACCTTGAGACAAGTCAGCGCCCATAGAACACGGTAAAGACCAGTAATCTCTCGGACGGCCAGGGATAGTCTCCTCGTAGGTGAAGAAATATGTATAGCCTTCCATGGGAATACCAAAACGCTTCGCTAAAATATCATTTCTCGTAGCTGGAGCTGATTCTGCGCGCTCCACATCAAGTTGATAAGTTTCATAAGTGACTGTGATTCCAAGATTTGGGTTGGCTTTAAGCCACATTTCGGGATTCGAGACTTCCTCTATCTCATCTAAGCGATAATAAAATATAGAAACATGAGGGTTAACATATTCGCCACGTAAGATACTAAGAAGCTCCATCTTAATGTCGTCGCCTACACTGTTACGTATAGTTCCTTCAGAAGACATGGCCACAATAAGATAATCGTCAACTTTGGATGCGCCTTGTTCGATTGCACCAACAACATCTTCACGAGTATCGCCAGATAACCACTCATCAACCGTGGCCGTCTTAACGCGAAGACCTTGTAGTTTATGAATGGACATAGGCCGAACTTCTAGTAGCGAGCCGGTAAGAAAATTTTCAACGCCCTTCTTAGTCGATGCTAACTTTGCTCGCTGTATGTTGATTCCGTTTTGTTTACGGGAGGTGATCTCCGTAAGGAATTTGAACAACGGTCCTCGCGATCTAGTTATTGCGGTTCTCAGTGGAGATAAAATTTCCTCAGCCTGTTTCATCGTCGGAGCGGTTGTGATTTGGTGGGTTGTGGCTGTATCAACGTTTAAGAAAAAGCTTTGAAGGCACATCCCGTACATGGTCTTAGCGGCTCCGCGAGCAACAATCAAATATTGCTTGTTAACCAACCGCTTCTTCACTCGCTTGCGAATATAACGACCACCATGATGATCCGGGTACGGTTCGTAGACACTTCGATCTACGAAATAATACCAACCCAAGACTTGCTCAACCCATAACTTAAACGAGTCTAACAAAAACAGATCGCTTCCGTCAGTCAAAGTCAGTTCGCCTTCACAATAGGCAATGAAACCTTCAACAGCTTCTTCGTCGTAATATATACCAGGATTATCTATCAGATCGTCGATCCGATTCATCTCCATAGAAATATATTTATTGATTGGGATTAAACCGTCTAAGACTCTCTGACGAAAGGCGTCGTAGTATCTTGGGGTTGCAGTATTTGAAAGCATTATTTATTTAGGAATACGGCATCTATTATCCACCACTAACAACAGAAGCAATAGTTTTGACAGCGGCAGCCGACGCCATAACGGCTAACCCCGTAATAGTCATTCCTACTGTAGTGGAAACAAACCGCTCACCATATTGGATTGTACTGGGATTTAAATTTCTGTACTGTTGTTCCAGGCTCAATCGCTTAACCCGAGTACGAAGTTCTTCGTCGGAGAGTTTTCGTGAAGATCGAAGTTTATCTTTCCGAACACCCCACTTCATACCTTTGACACCGGTGTGTTGCAAATTATCGGACATAGTTAAACCTCCCGTAGTGAATATAATTCTATCTGCTGATTAATTCGTGCTTCCATTTGGATTAACAATTCTTTGGTCGCGGTCATTATGACGCTAGATCCTGTCGGATCAAATAACGTCTTAACAAATAGAATGGTGTAACTCTTCACCAACGACATGAATGATTCCGGGACGACCCCAAGTAAATCACTCCAACTTTCGGTTGATCCCGTGGAAATCGCATATCCATCGTCGGGGCCAACACCAAGATTGTTAAGATTTGTGAAGGCGGAATTAATGTGTAGCACTAAGGCCGAATCAAATATTGTTTCAGACTCAGGAATTAGCAACCCGGCTTTAACGCTTTTTAGAATGTTAGATAAAACGTCCGGATCACCCGCCATACTATACCACCTTTACGCGTTTAGCTTCGATGAATCCCCGAGAAACTTCATACCAGCCATCACCGACCATGATTCCGCTCAACCGTTGCCCCTTCTTGGCCAGATATACCCGCTTATTGGAGAGATCGTAATCCGGTCGGGTCATAACTCTAGCCGTTATGCTAGTGACTTGCAACGAGATTTTTTTTCGTTTATTCTTACTTTTTTTTTCTGGGAGTTCCTCTACTTCTAGAGATTCCTCCACAACTGCTTTCTCTTTCGAAAGGCCATCCCCAACCATCGGTTCGAGTACTTCCAAAATATCTTCTGTTATATCTTTAACTGGTTCATCATCCAACATCTTTTTCATTACGAGCTCCTTTTTTTTTATAATTACCATAACTTTGTATCCCCGAGGCGCCGCTCAATCGACAACCTTGGAGAGAAATTATTAATCCCGTAATGTATAGCTTGATGCGTTTGTACGCTTACCGAAATTAAAAACCTGGGATTAAGTACGTCCGGATTAAAATCCAAAAGATCATCTTCAGTAACGGGGTTCATGTGGTGAACAATCACTTGACCAAAGATTGGATATCCAACACACCCCAAATCTAAACCATCGTCTCGTATAAGAACCTGATTTCGAGCGTCCCGCCATTGACGACTTTGGTAAAATTGTTGATTTAGAAATCGGTTATCTCCAAAAATATCTCGTCCAACAGATCCGGTCAGCTTCAGATAACCGAATCGGTCTTCGAAAGAATCTAGTAATGACAATTGATCTATCGTACGTTTAGTCATCGTAAACTTCTTCCGAAATATTACCGCTGTATTTGCGCATGGCTTCCAACGCGGCTCTGTATTGCTCTTCACTTCGTTGCTGAGATTCTAAAACTTCGATCTTTGCTTTTAACAGTTCGTTCTCATGAGCAACCTTTATCCTGGCAAGCTCTTCCGAACTCGACCCCATCTTCAAAAAATGTAACTGAACTTGCGATGTGGCGGTTCCATCACGCAGTTGTCGTTCAGCAAGATCGTAAGATAGACCAACCAATACTTTCTCCCGCATTCGAGAATTAGTAGAAGGTCGTTGTTTTGGTTTTATGTCAGTTGGCATATGACCTCCTTTGTATGTGTGGGAAAATGGACTCTTTCTGACAGATAGGAGGCGTTATGAGCCGTTAAAGACTAGATTTCTCTAGTTGAAAGGAGATTCCAGTAGACACTACGCCTCCCATCTGTCGGAAAGAGTCCGATTGATCTCTAAAAAATCCCCTCTGGAGAAATTTTTAAGAGTGTGGCGATTTAAGTAGGGGGTAGATCTAGCGGGTACCCCCCCTCCTAGGCAGGCGAAACATCAGAGTCGCCTTCATCACGGTAAAAGTTTTCGTCAACGACCCGATGAACACCATAAAAATTATTAGTAATTATAGAATCCATAGCAACATCAATAGCTTCTTCTTCATCAAGTCTTGACAACACATTTGAAGTTTTTACTATACGACTCAATAGCCCGCAGGTGTAATACCCTTTGTCTACATCGAATCGGTACCAAGCCTCAAATTCTGTAAAAGGGTTGAATGGGTTATCCACAGTGGTCAACATCTTCTTTTCGGATGTTAAAACAATCTTATCTGTCATCATTAACCTCCTGTTTCCTCGCCCAAAGCATTCACAATTGTTGTTGGGGAAACACCCAACGCTGATGCTATCTCCGACGGAGTATAGCCGGACGCCGTCATCATTTTGGCTCTTGCCAACTTGAGATCGGTCATTACATAGCGACGTCTAGGTAGAGCATGTTCTTTAATCAGATCCAGATCTGTATATCTCATAACCTGGAGAGCTTTGTTGTTTGAAATAGCCCCCATGTCTAACGCTAACCACTCGCGATCTGATAGCGGAAACTCTGGTTTCTTAGCACCTAGTCTAGCCCGGGCGGCGGTCAAAGCTTGCTGGCGCAGCCTCTTGCGTTGACCTTTATCCAAATTGGGATTAGCATCGAGCTTAGCTCTGTAAATTTTGTTAGCGACGAGCTGCGCTTTACGCTCCTTAGGGCGATTTCTCTCAGCTAAACGAAGCTTTGCGTTAATACTAGCAACCTCGTTGGAGAACGTTAATTTCGCTTCCCGATCGTATTGTAAAGATGGAGTCGCAACCATCTCAACTCTTGCTTTGTTGGCCATAGATTTTAATGAGTCGGCATAACTAGCATACAAAGTCTCCATCTTTGTTCCGGAAGATAAATCAAAAGCGCTCTTGCTATCGGCCATCTGAGTTGTAAGAGTTTGTCTCTCTACAACTTGACCACGCTTGTTGGTGTACGTCTCTCCGGTTGTAGTGAATAATTTCTCTCCAGTATTAGGGTCAATATAAACCTTTCGACTCTTACCGCTAACCGGATCTATGCGCGTTTCTCCCTCAGTCCTATGAGGAATGCGCTTTTGAGATGAAGCTCTTGAGATAACGGTAGATGCGCCAGACCGGGAGCTTCCTTGATACTTTTCTTTTAACTGCGATATCCCGTTGTCAATACCCGATTGACGATAATTTAACCCATGTTTCTCAGCATCGATAACCACCATAGAATGTTTTACCGCTCTTGCGATCTCGGATTGCGACGCCCCTTTTATCGTCATATCCGTGATTAGATTGGTCACATCCCCCATATGCATCTGCGTTCCGACTTTACTCATTCGGCGCATTCCATCATATGCCGGATATGTTTCCCTTGGATTAAAATCTTTTAATGCTGTTAGCGATCTGCTAGCTTTAACATATCCTCGGTCATTGGGTATAGCAATGACAGTATCGCCGTCAAAGTCTGCCCCAGATAATTTATGAGCCACATCGGGGTGTATACCTATAGCATCAACGGAATTTCCTAAAAGATCTTTTGCGACCGCATGTTTGTTATTAACAACAACTTCTGGTATTTCAAATATTCCGCCATGTGGGTGACGAACTAAGACCACCTGTTCTCCATTCCGGAACATAGGCGCATATATTTCGTTC
>Ga0233436_1001021_pt1 | contig 25596 bp, 26 predicted proteins | sample SI_122_August201_2_FD_182723 | JGI IMG/M metagenome (GOLD analysis project Ga0233436, IMG submission 182723) | Seawater microbial communities from Saanich Inlet, British Columbia, Canada - SI_122_August2016_150_MG | ecosystem: Environmental > Aquatic > Marine > Inlet | place: Canada: British... | reverse complement strand
GTCAAGTTTTTTTTGACTTTTCCTATGTTTTTTACATCAAAAAAACACAGTTTTTAAATACTGTGTTCTTGCGATTATTATCAGCTTATTTAGTGTTTTTTTATGTTCTTAACTTAATGGTATTGCAAACAACCCCTTAAGAATAAAATGAACAGATTTTAATGAATCTACGATAGATCTAGTAGATAATATATCAGCTAGACTAATTATAGCAATGGAGCAATTTGGTTTACCTGCAATATCACCACAAAATATTGTATACTGAAAGAATAAAAAAGAAAAACAAGATTTTTATAAAAATATAATTGTAATTAGAAATTTTAGTGGTTTAGAGTATTTTGAACTATTAAATCCTGAATATAAAATAATTTGAAATGATGATGACTATAAGTTAATGCAAGAATTATGCTGATCAATAGAAACAGTTGATGAAAATCCATTTTCAGTATTAAATAGTATACCAACCAAAATTAAAGTATCATGATTAAATAAAGACTGAAGAAAATTAAGCTTTGAATTAGATTGAAGAAATAATAATGCAGAACAAGAATTAATATCATACATTACTCATGAAATAAGACATATTAACTGAGAAATAATCAGTGATTGAAAAGTAATATCTGAACTAACTAGATGAAACGAAAGAATATACTACCAAATACATAAAGCTTATCCAGAAACACAAGCATCATTTATAGATTTTGACTGAAAACAATACAATATACACATGCTAACAAAAAACTGAATAAAAGACTGCTGTAAAAAATCATTCAAAGAAAGCTCTATAGGATTTAATTTTGATATGAAATATGACTTTGATATACTCAGATCAAGAATACAAAAAGACTGAAAACAATATAGAGTATCAATCTGTAAAAAATGTTTTGATATATAAAAAGTGTATAATCTTTTGACATTTCTAAAAAATATATAAAATAGATTGTAGCTTAATAACTATAGTCTATTTTTTTATATTAAATAAAATTGTAAAACATGGAAAACAATACAGAAATGAAAATATTTCAATGAGAAAATTGAGAAATAATGTTTAAATGCGATAATAAAAATCAAACCATTTGGTGAAACCTAAATCAAATAGCAGAATTATTCTGAAAAGATAAATCAACAATATCTAGACATATAAAAAACATCTTTAAAACCTGAGAATTAAAGGAAAGACAAGTTGTTGCATTTTTTGCAACAACTGCATCTGACTGAAAAACATATAATGTAGAATATTTTAATATAGATATGATTATATCTATATGATACAGAGTAAATTCTAAACAAGCAACTAGTTTCAGAATATGGTCTACAAATGTAATAAAAGAATACTTATTAAAATGATATTCTATAAATAAAAAAAGAATACAAGAAAGATGATATAAAGAGCTTGAAGAAACAATTAATCTATTTAAAAAAACTATAAAATCTAGCTATATATGAAAAGATGATGCAATATGATTACTTGAAATAATAACAAACTATACTGACACATGGTTATTACTTCAAAACTATGATGAAGACAATCTAAAGCAAATAGGGAATACCATCAACCTAGATTATAAATTAGAAGCAAAAGAAGCATTCATCAGTCTATTAGAATTAAAAACAAACTTAAAAAATAAAAAAGAAGCAACTGATTTATTTGCACAATTAAGAGAAAATGATTGATTAAAATGAATCTTTTGAAATATATATCAAACATTTTGATGAAAAGATTTATATGAAAGTGTTGAAGAAAAAGCTGCTAATCTCTTATATTTCCTTGTAAAAGATCATCCATTCACTGATTGAAACAAAAGAAGTTGAGCTTTTTTATTTATACTATTCCTAGCAAAAAATCACATCTTATTAGATGAAAATTGAAACAAAAAAATAAATGACAGAGCATTAGTAGCAATAACACTATTAATAGCAGAATCAGATCCAAAAAACAAAGACTTAATGGTAAAATTATTAATAAATTTAATTAATTAAAAACATGGAAAATAAACTATTTAATACAGAATACAATAGACTTAATACAGCTCAAAAACAAGCAGTAGATAGTATATATGGACAAATAATGGTAGTAGCAGGACCATGAACAGGTAAAACACAAATAATAGGTCTTAGGACAGCTAATATTATACTGAAAACATGAATCAACCCAAGCAATATACTTATTACAACATTTACTGATGCAGGAGTAATAGCAATAAGAGAAAGACTAGTGAAATTCATATGAAATGAAGCATATAAAGTAGGAGTATCAACTATTCACTCATTCTCTCAAGAAGTAATAAAAACATTCCCTGAAAAATTCTTAGAATACAAAGCATGAACACCAATAGATGAAGTAGATTCTTTAGAAGCATTAAAAAATATCATAGATAAATTAGTAGATGAAAAAAGAATAACAGAATTAACTAATGATTATGATAAATATTTCTACCTAAGAGATATAAAATCTAGAATAAGTAACTTAAAACAAGAATGAGTAAATAAAGCTAGATTTGAAATATCAATAAAAAAACAAGCCGAACAATATTCAGAAGAATTAGCAGAAATCAAACCAACACTTAAAAAATATGAAACGACTCGAGTTAAGCAAGAAAAACACATACAAAAGTTAAATGAACTAGTAATATTTTTTGAAGAATACAATAACTACCTGAGACAAAACTCAATGTATGATTTCAATGATATGATCAATTTTGTATTAGAAAAATTTAACACAGATGAAGAACTAAAACAACACTATGCAGAAAAATACCAATTTATAATGCTAGATGAATACCAAGACACAAATGATGCTCAAAATCAAATAATAGATGCTATACTTTCAGTATCAATTGATAATTTTGCCCCTTGAAGTCAAGGGAAGTCCCCAGAGGAGGAGGGGTTTTGATGACCAAATATCATGACAGTTTGAGATGATGATCAATCAATATACCGTTTTCAATGAGCAAATATAGAAAATATGCTTGATTTCTCAACTAAATACTCAAATACCCAATTCATAGTACTAGAAAACAATTATCGTTCAAACCAACAAATTCTAGATATATCATCTGAATTAATAGATAATAATAATGAAAGATTATCTAAAAAAATAACAAGTATAAATAAACGTCTTTTATCAAGTTGAGACTTAAAAAAATCAAATACACCAGTAAAACTATTAAAAGCAAATTCAGACATAGAAGAAAAAACTTTTGTAGTTAATAAAATAAAGCAAATGACAGAGACTACAAAACTAGAAGAAATAGCTATAATAGTAAGATGAAATAAAGAAGTAGAAGAGTGGAGTAAATTATTAATGCAAAATTGAATTGAAGCAGAATCAAAATTAAAAACAAATATACTAGAGTCAAAATATGTAAAATTACTACTAGATTATTTAGAAATAATAAGTAACCCCTATTGTGATGAAGAAAAATTAATCAACCTAATAAGAACAAAATTAGTATGATTAAACAATATAGATATTTTTAAAATAAATAGGAAACTATATTCATTAAATTATTCCAGAAAATATAAAATAAAAATGCTTGATTTCTTAATGGATAGCAATTTTGAGGAATTAAACTTAAGAGAAGAAGAAAAATTAAATGATTTCATAGAAAAATTATGAGATTTACAGTCAAAATTAGCTGAATTAAGTATAATAGAATTCTTTTCATATTTTATAGAAAATACATCTATACTTACATACATAGAAACTCATGGTAATTTTGATGACATCCAAGATATTTATACCATATTTAACAAAATAAAAGATTTCTGTAAAACAGATAAAAACTTTTCAATAACAAAACTAATTAAAAAAATAGAATTATTTAAAAATTACAACTATCCAATATCTAGACAAATAATCAGAGAAACCAAATCTGGAGTACAAATACTAACAGCACATTCTTCAAAATGACTTGAGTACAATACCGTTTTTATTCCTTGATTATATAACTGAAACTGGGAATGAAAAAGAATTGTAAATAGACTTAAATTACCAGAGCATATTGCTTGAGACTGATTACAAGAATCAAACTTTGAACAAATAGAGGAAGATAGAAGATTATTTTTTGTAGCAGTAACCAGAGCTAGAGAAAATCTATTTTTATCATATCCAGCATGAATATGAACAAAACCATTATTACAATCAGTGTTTATTCAAGAGACAGAATGATTTTTTAAAGAAATAAAGATATGAGAGTTAAATAATGAAATAAAAGAAGTAATTAAAAATGATTTAAAAGATAATTTAATAGAATACACAGATAGAGAATTTAATTATATACATACTTTTTTAGAAAATTACAAATTATCACCAAGTGACTTAAATGCATTCTTAGAAGATCCTATGATTTTTTTAAACAGAGTTATATTTAAATATCCATTTATAGATAACATGTTTACTATTTTTGGTAAAGTATATCACAAAACTCTAGAATTATTTTATCTAAAATTTAAATCTGAATCAACTTTACCAGAAAAATCATACCTAATAACTACATTTGAAGATTTACTGAAAAAAGAAGTAGTTACACCTGAAGAATATGAAAAACTACTTAAAAAAGGAACTATATGACTAGAATGATACTATGATAATCATGTAAACAAAAATGAACACCCCCTTGTATTAGAATATAGTTTTAGAAATAAATGAATTATTTTTGAGAACATACCTCTTACATGAACTATAGATAAAATAGATGAAATTGGGACAAGTTCTGCAGACAATAATGATACTGAATGACAAATGGCATTTTTTAAAGAAAAAGTTGCTCTAATAGACTATAAAACATGAAAAACTAAAACTCTATGACAAATTAAATGATTAGATAGATATTGAAATAAAAAACCTTGAGAATGAAAATATTTCAGACAACTTATGTTTTATAAGCTTCTTTGCGAACTTGATCCTGAATTTAAATCAAAATTTGAAGTGTGAGCTGTTGCTATTGATTTTGTAGAAGGGAAAGACTGAAATTATAAATACATTGAACTAGAAATATCAGATGAGGAATATGAAGAATTTAAAGAAGAATTAAAACAAGCATGGAAAGATATAAACTGTGAATGATTTTGGCATAAATTATTAAAAAAATAATAACTATACTAAAAAAAGATTAGGAATTAATTCCTAATCTTTTTTTAAATACAAAATCTACAATTCACCAGTATTCTTCATAATCCTCATTCTACTCATTACAAAATCTGTACCAGCTTGAGTATCAAGCAGTTTAACTAATAATTTAGTATTAATATTAGGATTTGGAGTAACTTTAAAAAAATTATATGCTTCAAAAATACTTTCTTTGCCTTTCAAACTAGAATAATAACTCATTACCTTTAAAAAAGAATATACTTTTTCTCCTTGAACCTTATTTAAAGTACCATGACCTTCAGAGTCATGAATAATAAGTGGTCCTAAAGATAACAAATCTATTATTTCCTCTCTATCAACTTTTAGTAGTTCTACAATATTATCAATAACAGTAAGGTCCATACTATCTTTAACAATAAAAGCTAATTCATAATCTGAACAAGGTAATCCAACTTTTTCCCATAATGATTGTTCTGGCATTTTATATTTCTCCTTTTTTTCTATGTTATCAATTACAACAAAGTAGAACTAATATATAGAAAAAATATATAAGTCAAATAAAAAGATAGATTTTAAAAATCTATCTTTTTATTTGATAAACAAGAAAACTATATCATATGTCATTTTCCGTTTCTATATCAGAAGAAAATTCTAATTCACAGTTACTTGGTACTCAGTCAAAAAACACATCACAATCAAAGTCTCACTCAACTTTTGTTAAATATATTTTATCAAGCATAGGATTATTTAAAACTTGATTATATAGATTAGCTCAACCTATTATAAATATTTTTTCTATATCTTCTTTTCTCTTTAAATCTGATATACAAGATTCTAAAGAATCATATTTATAATCTTTATTATCATATTTTCTTGATAAGATACAATTAAGTCTTCATGGTAATGGCCTAAATTTTTCAGGAATAGATTCCCATGTTTTTCTTCACATTACAACAGCATTTATTTTATTTGGTTCAGTTGTATTGGTTGTAATGTTTTTAAAATACTTTAAATCACTTGAAATTTTCCAAGCAAGATCTCAGTTTTTTCATATACCATTTTTATCATCAACTGCAATTATTATATTAAACATTTTCATTTTTTTATATTCTAAACAGCAACAGGAGCTTTAATTACTCAGTGACTTTCATATCAAACTAATTCAAAATCACTCCATTCTAACTTTTCTATATCCTCTAGAGTTTGTACATCTTTAAGAATTTTTAATTCAGGTAAAACTAATGGTTCTCTTGATAATTGTAATTCTACTTGTTCTACATGGTTATTATATATATGAGCATCTCAAAGAGTATGAGTAAAAGTACCTGGTTTTAATCAAGTGATTTTAGCTATGAGTATAAGTAGGGTAGAATAAGAAGCTATGTTAAATGGTACTCATAAAAACATATCTGCACTTCTTTGATAAAGCTGTAGATTTAATAATCAATTTGTTGTATCAACATTGAATTGAAAAAAAGCATGACAAGGAGGTAATAACATTTTATCTATTTGTGCAGGATTCCATGCGGACACTATTATTCTTCTATTAGTTGGATTTGTTTTAATTTGTTCTATTGCATTTTTTATTTGATCAACTCACTGACTATTAAAATTTCTCCATTGATGACCATACACAGGTCATAATTCTCACCACTTAACTACAAAATCATCATCAGCTGGTAATTCTTTAATTTTTTCTATAAATCTAGTCTTTTCCTCATGCCAAGCATCAGAATAAGTAGGGAATTGTTCATTAAGCTTATTTGAATCTATATAATTTTGGAAAGGCCATTCATCCCATATTTTAACATTTCTATCTACTAGATATTTTATATTTGTTTCTCAACTAATAAGCCAGATTAACTCAATAATAATAACTCTTAAAAATGTCTTTTTTGTAGTTACAAGAGGGAAACCCTGACTTAAATCATATTTAGCTTGCATTCAAAAAAGTCACCTAACTCAAGTACCTGTCCTATCATCTTTTCAAATGCCATTTTCTTTTATATTTTTTAATAAATCTAAGTATTGCTTCATTTTTTAAATTAATTATATTATAAAACAAAAATAGTATATATTTTTTCTATTTTTTAGCAATTAAAAAAACTAATTTTAATATAAAATTAGTTTTTTTATTCTGAAAGTAATATACCATCTATTGCATTTATATATTGTCCGACAAAAGAACGTATTGTTCTAAATCATTTATTTCTATCAAACATTAAATTTATTTGTTTCATATAAGCAAGTAATTCATATACATTTTTATCTTGTAGATCACCACATACTTTTGGATTATCTGTAAACTTATACCATAAAACAACAAAGCTTTGATTATTAAGTAATTCATTAAGGTCATATTCTTCATTATAAGTATAAGGCTCTCTTCATATTTTTTCAAATAATCAATAATAATATTTTAATTTTTCATTTATTTCTTTTTGCTTATTTTTTTTAAAAAACTCCTCAAGTAGCATACTTATAATACGCAAAAAATCTTTACTTTGTAAAAATTCTAAAGGATCTGAAAAATAAGAATTCAAGTGTGTAATTTTATTCATTTATATTTTTTCTAAACAATTAATTTTCAATCATTATAAGTCTTTTACCATAAATGTCAATATCTTTTATGTAAAATACTTTTGCAAAATAATAATATATAAATAAAATATAAAAACTTATTAAAATAACAATAAACAATGCCTAAAAATACTACAAATAAACAAAACAAGAAACCAGTTACTAAATCAATTAAAAAAGACAACAAATATAAACCTTTTTTAATACTATTAAGTATATCTTTAATCATAACTCTTTTATTACCTTATATAAAAGAAAAAGAAACTTATATAGATAAAGATATTGCTTTAAATCAATTAGAATTAAATTATTCAAAATGATTATATAAGGAAATATTAATTGATTGAAATAAAGCTTTTGCTACTATTAATTGAGGAGTAATTGAAAACAAATGAATAAAAAAAATAAATAGAGATGTTGTTATACTACCTAAAAATGATTCACTAAAAGATCTTTGACTAAAAAATAAAGATATTAATACAAAAGTTAATATAAAAGATAAAAGTAGTGAAGAATTCTGGTCTGAAATGATTCCTACGATTGTTACAATAATACTTTTTTTAATTATATGACTAATACTCATTTGAAGAATGTGATGAGTAGCTAATAATGCTATGACATTTTGAAAGTCTAGAGCTAAACTTTATGATAAAGATAAAGACAAAGTAATGTTTAAAGATGTAGCTTGAGCAGAAGAAGAAAAAGAAGAATTAGCCGAAGTTGTTCAATTTTTAAAAAATCCTAAAAAATTTAAAGATATTTGAGCGAAGATACCAAGATGAACACTTCTTGTATGACCTCCTGGTACAGGTAAAACTATGTTAGCTAGAGCTGTAGCAGGAGAAAGTAATGTACCATTTTTAAGTATATCTGGTTCAGAATTTGTTGAAATGTTTGTTTGAGTTGGTGCTTCAAGAGTTAGAGATTTATTTACAAATGCTAAAAAAATAGCTCCAGCTATAATATTTATAGACGAGATAGATGCTATTGGTAAAAAAAGATGACCAGGTACTGGATGATGACATGATGAAAGGGAACAGACTCTTAATCAAATATTAACTGAAATGGATGGTTTTGATAATGATACAAATGTAATAGTTATGTGAGCTACAAATAGAGCTGATGTTTTAGATAAAGCATTACTTAGACCTGGTAGATTTGATAGAAAAATCACTGTTAATCTTCCTAATTTACAAGACAGAGAAGCTATTTTAAAAATACATGCTAGTACCAGAAAAGTAGCAAAAACAATAGATTTCAAATCTCTTGCGTCAAAAACTGTTTGATTTGCAGGTGCAGACTTAGGTAATCTAATCAATGAATCCGCTATTATTTCAGCTAGAAACAATGAAAAAACCGTAAGTGAAGATAGAATTACAGAAGCTTTTGAAAGACTTGTTATGTGACTTAGAAAAAAATCACAAGTAATGAATGAAGAAGAAAAAAAGATAACAGCTTACCATGAAGTATGACATGCTTTAGTTGGTAAATTGTTAGCAAATACTGACACTGTTCATAAAGTATCTATAGTATCTAGATGATGAGCATTATGAGTTACTTGGTTTTTACCAGAAAGAGATAAATTACTTGTTTCAAAAGCAAAATATATTGATGAATTAGCTACGCTATATTGAGGTAGAGCTGCAGAAGAAGTATTTTTCTGAAAAGACAACATAACTACCTGAGCCAGTAATGATATAGAAAAAGCTACAAATATTGCCCGTGAAATGGTTATGAGATACGGTATGTTTGAGGATATTGGTAGAGAAAATTTTGCAGGGGACAGATCTAGTTGAAATCACTTATGAGCAAATAATGATAAAATTATTTCTGATAATGCTAAAGAAAAAATTGATGTGAAAATAAAAGAAATATTAGACAATGCGTACAAAACAGCGATTGATCTTATTACAAAAAATAAAAAACTTCATGAACAAATAACAATTGATTTACTAAAAAAAGAAGAACTAAACAAAGATGAATTTGCAGCATATTTTTCTTAACAAAAAAATATTAGATTTTAAAAATCTAATATTTTTTTATTATAAATTATTTTAAATAATATTTTATACTCATAATAAAACAAGTTCTAATTCCAGGTTTTCATCCTCTCATTCTAACACTTCATCTAATTGTTTCATCAACATTTCTACCTTTACTTCAAAAAATCAATTAAAATCTATATAATGATTCTTGAAAAATTCTAACATTTTAATATTCAACCTAACTATTTGTTCTAATATATCCAAATATTTTTCTTTAGATATACTACTATTTTCTAATAATTCAGAAACAACATAGTCCGCCTTAGAATTCATTTCATACATCAACTTTATATGCATTTGTCATGTAATTCATTTAATTATATGAAATAATTGTTTTAATGATTCTAATTCTGTATCTATTTTATTTGAATCTTTAATTTTATTAATATTTTCTAAAAGATCATAAAGGTATCATCTTGTATCATTTATAAACATAATCAAAAGATCATAATCAAACTTTTCTTCATATACATCCATTACCCTTACTTTATATCCTTTTTGTTTTTTCTTTTTATTTTCATAATGAACTAATCTTTCTGCATAAGTAGCCTCTTCTCTAAGTCATTCTTTAACAGCATCTAGTGAATTCAGTAATTCTAATTCTTTTCTTGAACATCTTGATTCAGATCAAGAGGTATTATCTACTTTCCACAATCATCTATTTATACTTCCTTCAACATTAGATCATACATAATCATTTAAATGATTATGTGGTCTACTTATATAATCTCAGTCTAAACTATGTTTTTTTAATAATTTTTCTTCTAAATGACAATCTACATTATTTCACTTTCTTAATTTTTCATTATATCAAGTTAATAAAAGTTCATACCATTCTGGTAAAAGTAATTGTTCTTCTTTCGTAATACTTCATACATCTGTCACATTTGTTTCTCAAACATTAAAAACTATATCAGTTTCATTTTTTACACCGATTACTTCTTGAATAACTTCAGAAGCTAATAATTGTCTTTCAGTTCATTCATCATTTTGTGGTAATATATTTTCTTTTGTCATGTTTTTTATTAATTAATAAATAAATTTTATCTACGAGAGAATTTTACATCATAAATATTAAGTCATTTTTTATTTCAATAGATTTTTACTTGTTCTGGTAATATTATTCAATTAATATAATCACTAATATCTATTATATTTGTATACCTTCACATAAAGCTTGTCACAAACTTAAATACTTCATTATAATATTCTTCTGATTTAATTTTCATTTCTTTTATTCACCTATCTTTTCATAAATAGTTACCATATTTTATAACATTAAATAATCATTTAACATCTCATCAAATAAAACTAGCCTCACCCAAAAATAAATCATTATAATCTAGTTCATAATCTTTTATTAATTCAAAAATCTGTTCTATTAAAAAACTTATTTGCTCTCATTGAAAACATATTTTTTGATTCCATTTTTCTAAAGCATTATGACTAGAATCAATAGATAATTCTCTTAAACTACCTAATTCTTCAAGCTCAGATTCTGTTATACTAATAAATGGTTCTAATAAATTAACTATCCTTATAAAATATTCATGATTTCTTTTTTGTGTCATTTTTTTAAATACTTCTAAATCTTCACTATTCTCTTGTTTCAATCATTTTAAAACCTTACTAACACTAACAATATAATCTATAAATCAATTTATAGATAGAGATAGATATGTTTCTAATGCTTCTTTTTTAGCTTGAATTATTACTTCATCATCTCACTCTAATTTTTCAAAAATATTTTCACAAATTGTTGAAAAATATTCATAATTAGTTTGAGCTGATTGATTATTAGACATTTTTAATATTTGTTTTAATAAAATATCTATTTCATCCTTAGAATTTACATATATTTTTCATTTTTCACCACTATTTCACTCAACTTGTATTCCTTTTTTTATAAATCAAGAATTATTAGTAATTATAGAATTCACATTTTTGCTAACTCATTCTCAATAATCTTCTGTTATTATATTTTTTATATCTCTAGTTAATTTTTTTTCTCAATTTAATATATCATTTTGTTTATTTATTTTCATTATTTAGTTATTAAATTATTTTATTTTATAAAGCATATCTATTAGCTTCAACATATTCACAACTATGCGCATACCTATAAGCTAACATTACTTGGTCTGCAACATCTGATACAGTTAAATTTGAATTAGATGATCTATCTAATGAAATTTTAATATCAGATACTTGTCAATTTACTTGATTATAGGCTAACCAACTTAATAATTTCTGTGATAAATGAGTATTTCATCAATTTCCTAATGTTGTTATAATTCTTTTAGAAAATAGATCACAAGTTATTATAATCATATTATTTGATTTTTCAATATAATTTTGTGAAGGGGATTGTTTATTTAGTCTCATAATTTTGAAAAGTTAATTATCAAATTAATATTTATTAAATATTTCATCTAACTCACTACATTTTTTTCTTAAATATATTACTTTTTATTACTCAAAGAAATAACTTTATTTCATCAAAATTTTCTGCATAAAATCACCAAGATATTTCTTGTTTATTTTTTATTTTATATAAAATTTATATATATATTATTTCAAAATACTCCTCTATCCATATTTTCTTTCTAATTCTGATCTTATATATTCAACTGTACATTGATTTTTCTTTGCTACAGTATTATGTATATGATCGTATAATGACCAGCTTCTTTCTTTATTAGAATCTCCTGGTTCTGTACCACCACATACAAAATAAGCAGAATTTGTAAAACCATGTAAACAAGATCTTCTTTTATTTATTTCATTTTTAAATTCTTCATTTAAACCAAACACATCTTCTAGTTTTTCAGACGAAAACATATTATTTAAAACTTTTTGCTCTGCATTAGATACAATACTATTAACATCATCACTAACACCACAAGCACTTCTTACTGCTTCTGATATTTTATTTTGTTCTAAAAAAGTATGGAAGACTACCTTGCTGTTATTTTGATTCATATTTTTTATTATTATTAATTATTATTATCCCAAGTTAGTACTTACTAAACTACTATTCCATCAATTCAATCTACTTAATCTATATTCATCTCTTATTGATGCTAATTTTTTATCAATTTCATCAATTTTTGCATTAAAAACATGAGATTTTTTCGGTTTTCTAATACTTTTTAATCAAACTGCTTTAACTTGTTCGATTAATTCATCTATTGATCCTTGTTTTCAAATATTACCGCCACTATTTACTGAATCCATTCACAATTGACTATTATCCATTTTATTTATATTAATAATTATTTTTACACTAACCTTTTTCACTATCCATATATTTATTATATAAAAAATCCATATCTTTATCAGTTAATACTTCATTATTAATTAATTCTCATATTCTCAATTATTAATTAATTCTCATATTCTCAATTTTTCATTAATTCTAATTTTGCTAGTATTTGTTTTGATTCACTTCAATATCTAGCTTGTGTTATATATAAATCTTCATTAAGTACTTTATTTATTATTGAATAAATAAGTTGAAAAGTTTCTTTCACTAAATTAACATCAATTACAAAATTATTATCATTTTTTTTATTCACTAATCAATAAATAGAACCCATCAGTTCTCAAAGAATATTAAAATACATTAAATAATCAAAATTATCCCAGATTTTTTTTACTTCATCTATTTTTTTATCATTATTTCAAGAAATTGGATTATAAAAAATTTCTTCTAACATTTTCACTGAGATCAATATATCTTCTTTACATTCTAATAATTCTTGTTCAATATTATCACAATATATATATGGTTTTGAATTAATTATTCAATCAACCATATCAAAAGTCCATACATGAACATATCTTATCCCATAAATTTCTGCTTCAGAAAATTCTTTAGACTTTAGGGAAGTAACATTACTACTCTCTAATTCAATTCAATTTTTTAATATCATTTTTAACTTAATTATTAATTATAAAGCATACATATTTCTTTCTATATACTCATATATTCTTGATTCAAATTTTCATTATTTTATATTTTTATTATTTCATCACTTTTATTCCTAGTCATATTTTTAATTAATAAATTTCTAATTTCAAATATTTTTGTAACATTTAATCATTTTTCTTCTGCTTTTCTAGAAAAATCTCTATAATTTATTATTTTTTCAAAAGAATCTACTTCTTTTGAAGTTAATTCTGTTCAATTAAGTATCTTATCATATACATTTAATGCTTTTTCAACATTTACTATATCATCAAATAAACTTTGAATAATATCTTTAAATATTACCTTAAACTCTCTTAAGTCAAGTAATTTATTATTTAAATCATTTGATTCTTTTATTGTCTTCATAAATATCTTATTATTTTTACAAGCTTAGATATTATTAAGAATATTTTAAAAAAGTCAAATAAAAAGTTTGACAAAAAGAATAAATAACTATAATTTAGGTAAATTTTATTTACTCATAAATAATTATGGAATTAGATAGAGAATATGGTGAATTATTAAGAAAAACAAAATACAAATCATTAACTTGAGATAATGTAAAAACTGATACCAAAATAAAAACTGACAATATAATTGAATCATGAGCTCTCAATCTTCATAACACATTAAGGATAATATTAGTTGAATTAATAAGCAGTAAAAATATAAAAAAATGTAACAATAATGAAGTAATAAGGAATATACATAAAACTCTTTTAGAAAAAAAATATCCTGGAATATCTTTTTCTATAAAAAAGAAAATTATAACTTGGTTAACAGATAAAAGAGAAATCTTAGAAACAAACTGATTAGATCTAAAATCTTATATAATAGGGAAACTATCTGAATCTCCTGAAGCATTTTTAAGTTCTTTTATAAAAGAATTAAAATTAGATTTTTATAATCCTGAAAATATGGATTGAGTATCAAAAAATAAGGATTCATTAGATGACATTCCAGATCAAGCAAATCAAGCTAAAAACAATTGAGTTCTTAATGAATTTAATGCTACTATATGAGTACTAAAGGATGAAAAATGAAATATTGTAGCAAATCCTAAAATACTAGAAGTTTTTAAAAATAATTTAGGATTAAAAAATGAAGACATAAATAACATATTATCATATCATCCATGAACATGAATGCTAGTATTTAGTAAAACTATGGATGCATTAATAAAAAGGGAAGAGACCTTATATAATTGGGAAAACAAAAAAGCAGTAGTTACAAAATCCTTTTTTATACCTTGAGGATGATGATGATTAACCATAGCTAGAGATTTTTTTCTAGAAGAATGAGATTTAGTCTTAGTACCAAATTTTAGATGGCCAAATATTGATTGAATCATAAGCTCTGAAACAAAAGTACAACCTGCTGAAATAGAAATAATAAATAAAGACTGAAGTCCTAATTTTGAAAATCTTGAAATAGCACTAAAAAATAGTATAAAGCAATCAAGAAAAAAAGTTTCTATTTACTTAAATCCTCCTGGAAACCCTTCTTGAACAAATTATAGTAAAAAAGATGCCGAAAGATTAAATAAAATACTTAAGTACTTTGAAAATTATATTGAAATACAAATATTCCTAGATGATCCTTATTGAGTATTTAGTCTAACAGAAGAATCAAAAAATGAATTAAATAACAAAAATAATGAAACAAAATCAGCCCTTCAAAGAATTAGATGATTAATACCAGAAAAAAAAGTAATTCAAAAAACAACAACACCACTTTCATATTATATAGACACAAGCAAAAATATATCAGTTATTGAGGTATGAAGTCATGGAACAAAGGAAGCAGGAGTATACTGATTAAGAGCTTGAGTATTAAGAGTTTTTACTAATAAAAAGAAAAAGTCAATTCTTGAAAACAAACTTACAAAAGCATGTAGAGAAACTTTTTCTATGTCACCAAGTCTACCTCAATTAATACTAATAAAAGCAATATTATGAAATGACATAGAGGTATTTAAATCTAAATGAGAAAATTGAGCAAAAAAATATTTTGATAATTTATCAGAAAAAGAATTAAACAAAAGAATTGATAAATATATAGAAGCTAGACATAAAATGCTGGAAGTTATTTATCCAAAATTAAACAATATAAAAAAAGAAATAATGTCTAAATGTTCAGAATACTTAATTCCAATGGAAAATATTCAAAACTGAACAGAAAATACTTGATGATTTGTTATAAATTTTACATTAACAGAAAAAGCTAAAAAGACTGGTTTAGACTTAGAGGATATAAGAAAAAGCTGTATAAAGAATTGAAAAGAGGGAATTGCATTCACTACTTTCGAAGATAATATTAATTGAGAAAAATCTATAAGAATTTCTTTATTCTCCTGAAAACCTGATATTTTTGCCAATAGATTACAAAAATTAATACATAAATTATTGGATAATAAAATTCATGATTTAATAAAATCTACAAAAAAATAAAAAATCACTAGATTTTTTATTTTTTTTGATTATATTAGATACTATATTTATTTATAAATAAAAATATGCACGAAATAATAACCACAATTGTAGATTTTACATCTCAATTATGATATACAGGAGTTTTTATAATGATGGTAATTGAATCAAGTTTTTTCCCTTTTCCGTCAGAGGTAGCAATGATACCAGCTGGTTTTTTATCCAGTACATGAGAAATGAATTTTTCTATAGCATTACTTGTTTGAACCTTTTGAGCAATAGTATGAGCTACTATTAATTATATTATAGGATTTTACCTAGGAGATAAAACAATACACAAATTAATAAAAAAATATTGAAAATATGTATTACTTACAACAACTCACTATAATGCTACTGAAAAATACTTTGAAAAACATTGAAGTATAACAACTTTTTTAGCTAGATTCATAACAGTAGTAAGACAATTAATAAGTCTACCAGCTTGAGTATTCAAAATGAATTTTGCAAAATTCTTCTTCTATACATGATTATGAGCATGACTTTGGAATTTATTATTAATGACAGTAGGGTATGTAGCATGAGAGAATAAAGAACTAATTGAAAAATATTCTTTTGAAATCCTAATAGCTAGTGTATTATTTATTATAATCACAGCTAATATATATTATTATTTACACAAAAAAAAGTATGCAAAAATCTAGAACTATTTTCATTTGAGATGTGCAATGATGTTATGATGAAATGAAATTATTATTAAAAAAATTAAAACTCAAAAAAAGTGACAAAGTTTATTTTACTTGAGACCTAATAAACAAATGACCTAAAAACTTCAAAACACTTAAATATTTATATAAAAATAATTTTAGGTTTAATTATATAAAAGGGAATCATGAAGTTAATTTTTTAAGATGGTTAGATTGAGAAAAATCTGAGCATGAAAAAGAATTTAAAAAACTAAAGAAAAAAATACATAAAACAAAAACTAATTATCTGATAAAATTTTTAGAAGACATTCCTTTATACTTAGAAGATGAAAATTTTATCTTAGTTCATGGGGGATTAATTCCAAACAAAACATTAAAAAAACATTCTGAAGATGAAATAACTAGAACAAGAGAATATAATGGGAAACCATGGTACGAATATTACAAATGAGAAAAAACTGTTATTTATTGACACCGGGCTGAATCTGGAATAAACATAAGAGAAATGACAAAATGAATTGATTCATGATGTGTATATGGGAAAGCTCTTACAGCTTACACACTTGAAACTTGAGAAATTATACAACAAAATGCATTAGATATATATGAAAATGTATATAATAGAAAAAAGAGAAAATGATTTTTAAGTTTTTTAAGATAATAAGATGAAAATAGATAAGCTAAAAGAGTATAGAAATAAAAAAATAGCAATATTATGATTTTGAAAAGAAGGGAAATCTACATTAAACTTTCTTCAAAAACTTTGATTTACTAATATATTCATATTAGATAAAAATCAAAATATTGAAAAAGTCAATAAAATACATTATACACTATGAAAAAAATACTTAGATAATATCTGAGATTTTTTTCTTATATTTAAAACCCCTTGATTTTCACCTTACAATAAAGAATTATTAGATTATAAAAATAAAATCATATCTCAAATACAAATATTTTTTAATAACTATAGATGAAAAGTTATATGAATAACTTGAACCAAGTGAAAATCTACAACATCAACATTAGCATATGAAACATTAAAAAAAATTTGATATAATACAAAATTAGTATGAAATATCTGAACCCCAGTACTAGATGAAATAAATATACTAGAAAACGAAAGCCATGATTTTATAATATATGAGCTTTCTAGTTACATGCTCGAATGAATAAATATTAATCCTTACATAGGAGTAATAAATAATTTATATGATTGTCATTTAGATTGGCATAATTGAAGAGAAAATTACCATAAAGCAAAATTATGAGTAATAAAAAACTCTACATACAAACTTGTGAATTATGAATTAAAGAATTACATACAAAATGATTCTATAAAATTTTTCTGAGAGAATTGAGATTATTCATATAAAAATAAGATGTTCTATAAAAGTGATCAATCTATTTTAGTAGACGAAAATATACTTTTAAAATGAGAACATAACAGAAAAAATATATCTGTTATTATTTGAATATTAGACATAATTAAGTCTGAAAAATTAGTAGAAAACATTAAAATGCTAAAAAGTATATTGTCAAGTTTTTGATGATTAGAACATAGACTAGAAGATATTTGAATCTATAAATGAATTACATTTATAGATGACGCTATCGCAACAACTCCAGAATCAACTATAGCAGCATTAAAGACATACAAGAATGATATTTGAACTATTTTTTTATGATGAGAAGATTCAGGTTTTAGTTTCATAGAATTAAGGAACATATTACAAAAATATAATATATTAAATATTGTATTATTTCCAGATACATGAGAAAAAATCTTCTGAGATTTAAGTATGCATAATTATGATACTGAATTTATTTTAGAATGAGAATATAGACCTAAAATATTCAAAACAAGATCTATGAAAAATGCTGTAAAGTTCGCATACAAAAATACTCCTAAGTGAAAAATATGTATATTATCAAATGCTGCTCCTAGTTTTAGTTTATGGTCTTGATATATAGAAAAATGAGAACAATTTAAAAACGAGGTAAAAAACCATAATTAATTTTATACTTCCAGGATATAATTATAATTAAAAATAAAAAAACCCCTTAAAACTCAATATATTGAGTTTTAAGGGGTTTTTGGCTTAAAATAGAGGATTTCAAAAGTAATAATTTTAATATTTTATTTAAACTTACATTATTGGCTCTAATAAGCAAAAGGTTATAGAAACTTATAATATAAGAAATTATAAAAACTTTACAATAACTATAAAATACGTTTTTTATAAATAAAATATATTTTTTAGTTACAAAAAATATATTTTATATTTTTTTATTTTAATTTTATCATTGTTCTAAAATAGAGTACTACTCCCTTTTAGTGTTTTACATCACTTAACATAATATAACTTATGTTAAGTGATGTAAAAGAGAAAATATAAAAAGCCTTTATTTAAAGGCTTTTTATAGTATTTTATTAATATGTGTTTTAACTCCAAATATATGTATTTTATTTCTTTTTCACTTAACTAATTTAATGCCCAACTCTTTAAAAGAAAATTTATTACTATTTTTTATGTTATTTAAGACATTTTTAGTTATTATTATATTATCTTTATGAGTTCTAGTTAATCATTCTATTCTAGATGCAACATTAACAGTATCTCAAATAATTGTTATTTCCATTCTTTTCCTTGATCATATTGTTCACAGTATCACATCTCAATAATTTATTCATATTCAAATAGATATTTTTTTTCAAATATCAGATATTTGAAATTTATTTATAAAATTTTGTATTTCAATTGCACTCTCTATTGCATTATCTGTTTTATCTTTATCAAAAATACACATTAATCAATCTCATAAGAACTTATCTATATATCCTCCCTGCTCTCTTATTATTTCAACAATTCAATCAAAATAAACATTTAATAATAAAAAAGCTCTATCTGGTGGTAATTTCTCTGTTAAAGATGTAAATCACACAATATCTAAAAACATTATATTTAACTGTTTTTTTTGAGTTAATCCTAGCGACACCCTATCAGTTCAAACTTTATCAATTTCTTTTATAAATCATTTTGGTATAAATTTTTGCATAATTCACTTTAAATCTTCATAATCCTTCTCAATTAAATTTTTCTTTATTAATAAATTTTTAAATAATTTATAAGAGTCATTATTCTCTTTGTAATTGTGTTTTTTTCATAATAATTCCTTCATACTAATCTTATTTTCAGGTGATTTTAATGAAATATTAAGCAATTCTTTAATATTTCATTTTTGTTCATTTGTATCTTGTTCAAATTTTTTATTAAAAACAAAAAACACTATTAATACAAGTAAATTGAAAAATAAAAACAAAATTTCGTTATTTCTTATTTGGTCTCATAAATAGAAAAACACATTTATGTATAAGATTATTAAAATTAATAGGTAATTAATTGATTTTATACTTTTAATATCGTTACCTTTAAATAAATTCATGTTTTTTATTATTATATATATTTATATATATAATATCATATTAAATATATTTTTACAAAAAAAAAGAGAATTCTGCATTTCTCTTATTTCTTTACACAATTTTCATTAATTCATTTTTTTCAGTTTCTGTCATATATCATAAATATTTAAAAAATTGTATCTTTTCAATATTTTTTAATTCACTACTATTAGATATTTTATCTAATACGAATGGTGAAAAAATTATTCTACTTTTTTTCATTTTTTTTATATTATATTAAATAATACTGGTAATAAGGAGTTTTTGTAAGCAACACTCGTCTCCTATAAATAAATTAAGTATACATATATATTATTGCATAATTATTATAATTTGTCAAATATTTCATTTACTTTTCTTATTTTTTATCTATAATATATAAGAAATCATGATTATTATAAAATAATTTGCTTATTTTTATATTTTAATATAATAAAAATACTGTAAACATAAGGACTTAGCTTAATTCGAAGAGTGCTCGGATTCCGACCCCGAGAAGCATAGGTGCAATTCCTATAGTCCTTGCCATTTTAAACCACATGAAGTAATAGTACTAGTTTTTATTTTACTAGTACTATTTTTTAATAAACTATTATAAATAACATAATAACAATAATAGAAAGAAGAAATGAAACATCTAAAAATAGATATAAAATCACTTGAATTCAATTCTGAAACAATACTAAAGGGAATTAATTTTACATTAAATAAAAATGATAAAATATCTATAGTATGATCTAATGGTGCTTGAAAAACTACATTACTTAAAATCCTTACAGGTGAAATAAAAAACTATGAATGAAATATTGATAATGTTTGAAACTTAAGTTTATGATATCTTCATCAAATATATTCTGACAATGAAGAAAAACTAGTAAGAGAAGAATTAAAAGAATGATTCAATCAAATAATGAAAATAGAGGGAAAAATAAACGATATTGAAAAGGAAATGGGAAAAGATCCACAAAATATAGAAATAATAGAAGAATACACTTCCCTTTTGGAACAATTCAACAATATATGATGACATGATTATAATAATAAGATACATTGAGTTGCTAATGGAATTTGAATATTATCATTGCTAGATAAGAAATTAGTAGAAGTTAGTTGATGACAAAGAACAAAAATAGCTTTAGCTAAAATACTTTTAGAATCACCAGATATATTATTTTTAGATGAACCTACTAATTTTATAGACATGAAGTCAGTTGAATGGCTAGAATCATTTTTACAAAATAAATGGGATTGATGATATGTAATTATATCTCATGATAGAGAATTTTTAGATAAAACCTGCAATAAAACTTTTGAAATTCAACCAAAAAGATGAATAACTTATTATTATTGTAATTATTCTAATTATCTAATTGAAAGAGATAGAGTGGAAAAGAAAAAAATAGATAATTATAAAAGAGAGCAAGAATATATAGATAAGCAGGAAAAACTTATAGATAGATTTAGAGCCTGAAGTAGAGCTTGATGGGCTAAATCAAGAGCAAAAAGCTTAGAAAAAATGGATAAATTAAATTCTCCTCACATTCCAAAAAAGCCTAAATTCTTTTTTGGATACACTTGAGAAATTCCAGAAAAAGTATTGTCATTTAAAGAGGTTTTTATATGAAGAAAAGATCCTCTATTTTTTATAAGAGAATTATATCTATATAAAAATGTAAGAATATGAATAGTGTGAGAAAATTGAGTATGAAAATCTACTTTTATAAAAACCATTATTCAAGAGATAGAAGTTCTTGACTGATTTTTTAGTAAATGAAAATGAGTAAATATTTGATATTATTCTCAATTACATGAAGAACTTGATAAAAGTAAAACTGTAAGAGAGAATTTCACTAAAAACTGATTACATTACACTGAACAACACCTAATAGCATTATTGAAACATTATTTATTTGAAAAAAATGATTTAGATAAAAAGGTATCCGAATTATCATGATGACAAATTTCAAAATTACTTTTTGCTATTATATGACAAAAAGAATACAATTTATTAATATTAGATGAACCTACTAATCATCTAGATTATGATACAAGAGAATCTTTGGAGGAATCATTAAAAAACTTCAATTGATCTATATTATTTATATCACATGATAGATATTTCGTAAACAAATTAGCTTCCAACATATGGTTTATTAACGATTGAGAACTTAGTGTTAGTTATTGAAATTATGAAGATTATAAATTTAAACTTGAGCATAATATAGAAATGGATTTTAATCTATTTGACGAGGAAGCAGAATTAAATCTAGTATTAGAGGATAAATTATGAGAGAGACAATTCAAAAAACTAAAAGATAAATTTAGCAACAAGAAGAGAAATAAAAAAAGAAAATAAAACTTGAAAAATAAGAAATTTAAAATAAAATCCTTATATAATATTACTTAATAATTAAAAGATGATTGATATAAAAGTTGTATGACATAAAATTCCTGATACTGATTGTACTTTATCTGCTATAATACTAGCTGACTTCCTTAATAAAAAATGAATATATAATGCGCAAGCTTATATTCAATGAAAATTAAATAAAGAAACTGAGTTTATTTTATCGTTATTGGATATTAAAAAGCCTGAGATAGCTAACAGATTCCCTAAATGAACAAATGTAGCGCTTGTTGATCATAATGAAGAATTTCAAACATTAGATAATTTATGAGAATTAAATATAGAATACATAGTAGATCATCATAAGATAGATTTTTCAACCTCAGCTCCAGTAAATATTAGAATGGAAAAATTATGCTCTACGTGTTCTGTTTTATATAAAATGTATAAAGAAGAATGATTTAATATAGATGAAAAAATTTGAACAATGATGCTTTCATGAATTTTATCTGATAGTTTACTATTCAAATCAGCTACCACAACAAAAAAAGATATTGAAATAGCGGAAGATCTTAAATGAATTACTGGTATTAATGATATTGAAGATTTTGCTATAACTATGTTTAATGCTAAATCTGATCTTTGAGATATAAATGTAGAAGATTTAATAAAATATGATTACAAAGAATTTAACTTAGGTTGAACAAAAGCCTGAATTGGTACCCTTGAAACTACTAATCCCGGTTATGCTTTATGAAGAAAAGAAGAAATTCTTAAATGATTACAAGATATAAAACAAAAAGACAATCTTAATTTTATATTACTTTCAATTGTTGATATTATTTGAGAAAAAAATACATCTATTGTGTTAGATTGAGATGATACAAAAATAGTAGAGAAAATTTTTAACATTAAAGTTGAAAATAATTTGGCTGATCTCAAAAGAAGATTATCAAGAAAAAAACAAATAATTCCTGATTTAACTGAGTTTTTTAAATAAAAACTTGCATTTAAAAAAAAATACATATAATATATGCTGAGAATCAACTTATTATGTTTTTTTGGTGCAATAGACTTCAATTAATTGGTCAATTACTAAATTTTTTAATATTTTTTATTCTCAAATATATTATTTTCTTATTTAGTTATTATGGAAAAAACTAACAAATTATACGTTGGAGGGTTATCATGGGGATTAGAATGGCAAGATTTAAAAGATGTTTTTAAAGAATATGGTGAAGTTACTTTTGTAAAAGTAATCAAAGATAGAGAAACTGGAAAATCAAAAGGTTTTGGTTTCGTAGAATTTACTTCAGCTGATGATGCTGAAAAAGCTAAAGATGCTCTTGATTGAGCTGAAATAGATGGTAGAGCAGTTAAAATTGACTTCGCTCAAGAAAAAAAACCAGAAGCTGATTCAGAATAAATGTTAACAAAAAAAAGACTTATTTTTATATTAAGTCTTTTTTTTGTTCTTTAAAATAATATATCACTTCCAGAATACTGACAATAGTTTATTTTACACATAATAAAAAAAGAAAATAAAAAAAACTTTCTAAAATTAATGCTTTTTTTTCAAAATTTAATATTATTCAATAGATGAAAATGAATTTTAGTTAATTTTTAACTAAAAAACTTTTTATCATCTATTTTTCATAACCAATAGTTACAAGTATACTTAATGTCATCTGTAAAGTCAGCTTTTGTTATCCATTCTAAATATCAACCATCTATATCCGCAACTTCTTCGAAAGTTTTTCATCTATACTTCCCTATCATCATAGTTTTTATAAGGATATATTCTTTATTTGTCATTTCCTGCATTACATTAAGTGTTTCATTATCATCTATACTTAATTTGTTCTTAATTATATTAAATAAAGAGTAAAATACGTTTTCTAAAACAACTACATCTCAAAATGCATCATGTGCTGTTGTGCATTCTAACTCTCAGTCAGAATTTTTTATTTCATATAATTCGAAAAAATATCTTAGGTATTGTAGGTTTACATATTCTGGTTCTAGTCTATCAGAATTATACAAAACTCATTCACTTAACATAGTTTTTGCTACTTTTAATGTATCTATTAATTTATTAGAGTAATCAATTCATGACTTTTCTAATACATCTTTATCGAAGTCCATATTATGAGCAACCATAATTTTATCAGAAAATGTTTCTTGTAATTCAGTCCTAATATTGTCTTCTAAATATTTTCAACCTGTTTTTTTTATTAAAAGTTCTTTATATATACCATGTACTGCTATTGAACCTATTTCTATATTAGTATCTGTATTAAAAAACATGTTTTTATCTGTTTTTTTTCAATTACCTAATATCCTATAAGCTAATTGAATCATATCTCAATTAGATTCAACTTTTCATTTTGAATCTTTTAGTATTCCTGTTGTTTCAGTATCGAAAAACAAGATTTCATTAGTAGTTTCTATCATTTTTTGTTAAGTTAATAATTATAATATATTATAGTTTATCTATAATTTATAATTATCAAGTAAATTTTTATTTTTATAAAATATAATTTGTTAATGAAAAAAATACTTAATAAAATATATTACAATAATCTTTACCTATTTTTCAATTACACAAATATCATAATCTCATGGATTCATTCATCCTCACATATCAAGACACCTATCTAAATATCAAAATTCATACCATTTTCATCAAGTAATAAATGAAAACGCAATTATAAATATTATTCAAACAATTAAGCTTATTTTTTTCATATTAATTATTTTAATAATTATTTTTATTATTATATTTAAAACTTTTAAAAAGTAAAAAAAAAGACACTAAGTATAATACTTTTTATCTCATTTTATATAAATATGGTGGATTCACCGGGGTTCGAACCCGGGACCTACCGCTTAAGAGGCGGGTGCTCTACCAACTGAGCTATAAATCCATTTTGTAATGCGTGAAGCATTTTATTCAA
>Ga0233436_1001004_pt1 | contig 25915 bp, 14 predicted proteins | sample SI_122_August201_2_FD_182723 | JGI IMG/M metagenome (GOLD analysis project Ga0233436, IMG submission 182723) | Seawater microbial communities from Saanich Inlet, British Columbia, Canada - SI_122_August2016_150_MG | ecosystem: Environmental > Aquatic > Marine > Inlet | place: Canada: British... | reverse complement strand
ATTAAAAGACAAGTTAAAAATGCCTTTAGCAGGTCTCCGTAATACTGATGGAGTTAGCTTCTTCACTCGTGGGCACAATACGTCCTTATGGGCATCTAGTGTTAGTGGTTCTCATGGTAGATGAGTGTACCTGTATCGGAATGACGACGCAGTATACAGGACTAGTCGGGATAAGGCTTACGGGTTCAGTGTTAGGTGTATAAAGGATTAAAAAACTAAGTCCGGACTCTATGGAGTCCGGAAAAATTAAAAATTAGAATAAGGGTACTCAAATTAGAATAAAACAGTAGAAATTAACATGAATATGAATATGAGTATAAAAAATATATAAAACTTTTGACAAGGAAAAATAAATGAATATACTGAGTTATATTTAGAAAATAATAAGAAACTATGAAAACAAAAACAAGTTCAGAATTAAAAGAAGAATTACATAATTATGTATTACAAACAGCAGATGAATTAATGAAAGAATTAAGGGAAAGAAGAAAATTGGGAAAAATAGTAAATAAGTCAAATGAATTATGTATAAAGTAGAGTATAAAAATAAGCCTGAAGAAAAATTAAAACTATTTATTAATTCTTATAAAAATATATATTTAGAAACATTTACAGATACATGATTATTTTATGAAGATTTAATAAGACAAAATTATATAAATATTTCAGAAAAATTTTTTAATGAAATAATTGATTTTATAGATGATATATTTTCACAAGAAAAAATATACTGATATTCAGTATTAGAAAATAAAAATTATCAAATAAAAACAAAACTATGAAATTTTAGAATATTTGTAGAATATACAGAAAATAATATAGAAAAAATAAGATTTATAGAAAATATAGAATTTTATAAAAAATAATTAAAAATTATAAAAAAATTAATAAAAAAGCAGCAAAATGCTGCTTTTTTGCTTCCTTATTCTAATTTTTCACAAAAAATTAGAATAAGAGTACTCAAATTAGAATAAGATACTAGGAATTAGAATAAAAAGAGTATAAAAAAATATATAAAACTTTTGACAGAGGAAAATTAAATGAATATACTGAGATTATATTTAGAAAATAATAATAAAAATATGACAAAAATAACACAGGAATATCTTTCTGAATTAATGGCTTTATCTATAGATGACACAAGAAAATTAAAAGAAGAAATGAAGGATTTAAAAGAATCACATAAACAAATGCAAAAGGAGCTTTGAGGAATATGAAATAGTCAGGAAGAGGTATGAATAGATCTATTTAGAAGGAATATGAAACCAATGATGAGGAAGAGATGAATAGAAGTAGATAATATATCTACTAGATTTAAAAGTGCAATAAAATTAGAAGATGGAACAATGTTAGATGGAGAATATGACTTAATGTGAATAAATTGAAAGGATATAGTAGTAATAGAAGTAAAAAATAAAATGAGAGATGATTATATAACAAAATTTGTAAATAAGCAGTTACCAAAATTTAAGATATTGTTTCCACAATATAAAGACTATAACCTATATGGATGAATCTGATGATTAATAGTATGAGAACACCAAGAAAAAAAAGCATGACTTTTTGTATTTACTCAATGAAAAGACTGAAGTGCAGTATTGATGAATAAACCAGATTTTAAAGCAAAGGTATTTTAAAAAAATAACTTTTAAACCTCGATTTTCGAGGTTTTTTTTGTTGATTTTTGAGTTTTTAGTTAATTTTTAGCAACATTTTCATATTAGCATATTAGGTGTATAAAAAATATATAAAACTTTTGACAAGAAAAAATTATTGAATATACTGATTTTAGTTTAGAAATTAATTATAAAAAAATGGCTGAAAATATAGATAAAATATTAGAGTGATTAAAATTATTATTGGAATCACAAAGTGAATTGAAAAAATCTCAATTAAAAACAGATGAACAAATGAAAAAAAATAGTGAACAAAGTTTAATAGATACAAAAGACTTAAATAGACAAATAAAAGAAACAAATAAACAATTATGATGAATGTGAAGAAGTCAGGAAGAGGTATGAATAGATCTATTTAGAAGAAATATGAAACCAATGATGAGGAAGAGATGAATAGAAGTAGATAATATATCTACTAGATTTAAAAGTGCAATAAAATTAGAAGATGGAACAATGTTACAATGAGAATATGATTTAATGTGAATAAACTGAAAGGATATTGTAGTAGTAGAAGTAAAAAATAAAATGAGAGATGATTATATAACAAAATTTGTAGATAAACAATTACCAAAATTTAAAACATTATTTCCACAATATAAAGACTATAACCTATATGGATGAATCTGATGATTAATAGTATGAGAACACCAAGAAAAAAAAGCAGAAAAAGCATGACTATTTGTATTTACTCAATGAAAAGACTGAAGTGCAGTATTGATGAATAAACCAGACTTTGAAGCAAAAGTATTTTAATTTAAATAAAAAATATTATATAAGTAGAGTAAAATAAAAAATACTTTACTTTTTTATTGATTTTTTTGTTTTTACTACTATAATTAAGAAAAAATTAATTAATAATTAAATAAAAAATGTTAGATATAAAAATAATTAGAAAAGATCCTGAAATGGTTAAGGATATAATAAAAAAGAGAAATATAACTTTAGATTTAGATAAATTTCTTGAAATAGATGCTAAAAAATTGGAATTGATACTCAAAGTAGATGAATTAAGAGCATTAAAAAATAAAGTATCAAAAGAAATACCTCAAATGAGTAATGAAGAAAGGCCAGCAAAAATAGCTGAAATGAAACAATTATGAGAAAAATTAGGACTATTAGAAGTAGAACAAAAACAAGTTGATGAATCATGGAAAGAATACTACTATAAAGTACCAAACCTACTTGACCCAACAGCCGCAATATGAGATACTGAAGAGGATAATAAATTAGAGGAAACTTATTTAGAACCAACAAAATTTGATTTTGAAGCAAAACCACATTATGAAATAGGTGAAACTAAAGGCTGGATAGATACAGAAAAAGGATCTGAAGTAAGTTGAGCAAGATTTTGGTATCTGAAAGGAAATTTAGTATTATTACAATTTGCTCTTATAAACTTTGCAATGAGCAAATTAATAGCAAATGGATTTAATCCAATACTACCACCAGTACTTGTTAGAGAAAAAGCAATGTTTGGTACATGATTTTTTCCAGCATGAGAAGATTGATTATATAGAGTAAATCCAGATGAAGATGATTTACATTTAGTAGGGACTTCTGAAGTACCAGTAACATCATACCATACAGGAGAGACTATGGATCTAGAAAAACCACAAATGTATGTAGCATATAGTTCATGTTTTAGAAGAGAAGCCTGATCAGCATGAAAAGATATGAGATGAATACTTAGATGACACCAGTTTGATAAAATAGAAATGGTAAGCTTTTGTAAAAATGATGAATCACAAAAATTACATGATTTTATGATATGAATGGAAGAAGATATATGGCAAGCTATGTGAGTTCCATATAGGAAAGTAAATGTATGTAGTTGAGATTTATGAAACCCTGCTATGAAAAAATATGATCTAGAAGCATGGATACCAACTCAAGGAAAATATAGGGAAGTAACAAGTTGTTCAAATGTATGAGAATATCAATCAAGAAGATTAGCTATAAAATATAAAGATAATGAAGGAAAATCTCAATATGCACACACTCTTAATGGTACAGTAATAGCTATGAGTAGGTGTATGATAGCAATAATAGAAAATTTTCAAACAGCTGAATGAAATGTTAAAATACCAGAAGTATTAGTTCCTTTTATGTGAGGAAAAACACAGATATAAAAAAAGAAAAAAACTCTTGTAAATAGAGTTTTTTTTAGTAGAATAGTTTAAATAAAAATTACTTAAAAAAAGGATAAATGAAAAAAACTAAAAAACAAATTTCTACATATTCAAAAATACAGAAATTTTTATCATCTTTGTTAATATTTTCTATATTATTTTCTCTAACATTTAGAGTTTCTTTTTTTGATTTAAATAATTTAAAAGTACAAGCATGAAATGAAAAGTTTTATAATATTGTTTCAGTTATAGTAGATAAAGATAGTTATGTTGAAATCAAGACAGAAATAGATAGGTATGCAAAGGATATACAATCAGTCCTAGAAAATACAAAAGTAGTTATATTACCAATCTCTAAAGATTCTAAAGCTTTTAATATAGCAAGTTTGAATGAATGACTTTTTTATGATTGATATAAAACTTTAGATGATACAGTTGGTTTTGAATCAAAGTTAGTTTGAACAGTTATTGTTTGAAATTTTAATTTACCAATAGTTTATAATAATAATGATTCATCAAAAACTATATTACCATTTACAGATTTTCAAGATAAAGTTTATATTTATAATAAACAAACAAATAAATATGAAAAAAATTCAGAAAATATCAACTGATTAAAATCTGAAATATGGCATTGAGTTATTTCAGCTAATCTTTGATCAAAAGAAAAAAATATTAAATGATTAAAAGATTATTTTGATAAAAATCATGATTTTTACTCTTGAACATGAAATTTTAAGTTTTCTCAATGAATAATTAATGGAAATAAAAGTATACCAGTACCACAAAATTATGAACCATATGTATTTTATTATGATCAATTCAGAGAAGAAAAAGCTGTAAACTATACATGATATTTATGATATAAATGATATTTACAAAATAAGGAAGATATTGTTTATAATAGATTTACAAAAGATCTAGCTAACAAACTTACTGATAATTCTTTAAGTGAAGCTAATTCAAATATAATAGAGTTACTTAATAAAGTCGATCCTAGTTTAGTTAATCAAGTTCAAAATCAAATATCAGGTCCAGATTTAACTAATGTACCAGATATTCAAACTAGACATATAATAAAAAAATCAGCAAAGAAATTTATTGAATCTTTTTCTAAATGAACACTTTGAGATTTTAGAAAAGATGTAAACAATGCATGAAGGTATAGTGGTACTTGATCTGAAGTAAAAGCGGACTTGATTCCATATCTTATCACGGTTATTGATTTAGTAAATGATGAAATAACAAAAGATATAAATACAGAGATAGAAGATAAAATAGATGATTTAATAAAAAATGGATTATCAAAAAAAATAGCAATACCAACAACATACAGATACAATTATAGTACTATGTCGTTAACTTGATTTATGACAGGATGTTCAAATTCTACTTATCAAAATTATTTATATGGTAGAAAAGCTTCAGATATATCAAAAGCAGAAGATTGTAGTATATATAGATGAAGTCTTACAAATTCTTGAACTTTGGTTGAAGCTAATAGATGAAATAATATAAATCTTGCAATAAATGATAAAAATGTATTAACTAGTGAACCAGATCAGACTCACTGTTTCGCAAATCTACCTTCATGAGCTTCTACTAATTGATGGTGGGGATGAAATAGTATATTAAATTTGAAAGATGATTTATCTGTTAGTTGAAAATTAGAATTAGACAGCCATGAACTAAAATGATCAATTACACCAATTTTTAATATCTGATGATCTAAAAAAATAACAGATTGAACAAAAACACCAAGTCCTTTAAATTGTTTGGAAAATAATTATTTATTAGCTGAAAATTTTTCATTTATTCCAGATCCATCATGAGAAGGATGAGTTTGTTGAGTATCTTATAGAATACCAACATATGGAGAAAGAGTATGATGGAAATGTACAAATGATAATAATTCAAATACATTAGGTTTTTCAAAAACTTATGAACAAAATTATAAAACATTATCATGAAATGGTTGATGTGAAAAAAAATCAATCAATTTAAACGGTTCTCAAGTAAAATCTATAGACAATACTTCTAGCTGTATGGAAGATGAAACACCAAACAATTATCAGTATGATTATAAATCAATTCCATCTGAGATAAAACATATTTCCCCAAATAGTTCTCAATTATCAGATCAAGTTTGAGCTATGGTAAGTGAAGCATTAGCTGTTGATAAAAATAGGTATATAGATTTTTTATCACCATTATGAAATCATATAAAAATTGACTATCCTGCTCTTTTTAGATTAAAGATATTAGATGATAAAAATATTACTTTAGATACTACTGCAGAAAAAGTAGAAGAAATCTTAAAAGAAAAATCAGATGAAATAAATAAAATTATTAGAGAAAATGATCCCAGTACTTTATGATGAGATGATTTAACTCTTTATAATCATTTGAAAACTTGAGAATATCCTGTAGATGATTTTGATTTAACAACTATATTAAAAAATAAAGCGGACAAAGTAATAGAAGTATCATGAGAAACAAAAACTTTAAGTTATTTTGATATATTAGTTTTTTCTCTTTATTGGAATAATTTAAATTCTGTTTCTGCTAAATATGGTTTTGTATTTGATTATTACCTAACAGATCAATTTTGAGATAAAAATCAAAAATTTTACCTCCCAAGAAATAAAAAACAATATGAAATCTCATACCTTTGAGCAACATGAGATGCTTCAAATATGTATGTAAAACTTGATCCTGAAGCAAAAAAAGACAACCCATATCCTGAAATATTGTCTGATAATATGGATTTATCTTCTAAAATGCTTTGATCAAATATATGAAGAAAAGAAGCAACTTTTAAATGTGCACCTCCAGATTGAGTACCTATTTGGGAATGGATTCCCGCAATTATATGTCGGATTTGAAATATGTTACCACCAACAATTTCACTTTCTGATTGAGTTTGTTGACCTAGTTTACTTTCAAGTGAAGAACAGGATGAATTGCTAGAGTGTAATTGAGATATTGATAAAAATGGTATAAATGATTGTATAGAACAAAAATTATGATCATGAGCTATTTTAGAATTAAATTCTGATAGTGAAAAATATTATTATAATAAAACAGCAAGATTACAAGCTGTTATAAAAGATAAAAATTGAAAAGTAGTTAAAGTGGCAAATGCAACAGATGTTTTTTTTGAGCTTATAAAAATAGAAGAAGCAGAGGATAAAACTTTAGTATTTGATGAGAATAATAAAAAAGTAGTATATGATAAAACAGATGAATATAATAGTGATAATTCTGTATTACAAAATTATGTAGGATTTAAAGATTTAAGTGTTAGATCAAGTGCTTGAAAATCAGATTATTCTATATCATTTAAATCACGTGATTCAAATATTTATTTGAAATCATATATAAAAATAAATGATGCTTTTGGTAATGAAACTATATTTATAGAATCGGAACCATTAAAAATGGAAGTTAGATGAGATAGGTTATTTAATACTAGCTATAAACTAGAAAATTTAAATGGTGATTTGGATATTTTTTCATGAGTAAACTCATTAAAAGTTAATAATATATCAAATATTTTTATAAGTGATGGTACAACAAATACAATAGCTGATATAAAAAATAGTCTAAATAATTATAGCATATCAGAAGAAAAAATAGTACTTTTTATAGAAAATCTAAGTAAATCTTGACAAAAATTGGATATAAATTTTCCTTTACAAGTAAAATTATTTGATACAGATAATAATTTAGTGGAAGAAACAGAGTTATTAAAACATGATATATCTTTTTTTAAAGATGTATTTGCTATACAAAAATCAGGAACATATACTATAGAAATAATTGATTTTACCTGATTTAAAACAACTAAAACTTTAGATTTAATACCTGAAAAACCAAATAGTGTTGATTTAAATTTATCTTCAAATATTTTAGAAATATGATGAAATATATCTACAAATTTTGTAACTATTTATGATAAATTTGATAACCCTGTTTCATGAGAATTTTTTGATTTAGATTTTGAAATAATAGGTGATTCATTATCTTTTTTAGATAATGAATTAAAAACATTAAATACAACTACTTTCTTATGATACAAAGTTTTTAGACTTAAATCAAATAATTCAACATGAAATAATAGTATAAAAATCGATGTTTTAGATAGTGATAATAATATACTTGTAACTAATACAAAAAAGATAAATGTATTAGATAATATAAATTTAGAAACAACATTATTATCAGATAAGGTAGTTGTTTGAGGTGATACTTATAAATACGAAGTTCTTATTAAAGATAGTAATTGAAATTTATTATCAAATTTTGATTCAAGGGTTTATTTAACTTCAGACTCTAACTTTTTGGAACCAGTTAATCCTTATGTAAATATTATTTGAGGTAAAGCTGAGCTTGAATTTGTAACCAAAACTTTAGCTTGAGAAAATATCTCTGTTAATTTTCAGGTTGAGTGATTATCATGAATAAAAACTAAAAGCTTAACTATATATCCAGAAAAAGCTATAAAATTAGATTTAATATTGTCTAAAACGAAAATAGAAGCAAGTACTTGAGCTTTATCAAATTTAACTGTTGAATTAAAAGATAGATATAATAATATTGTATTTGATGATAATTCTACAAAAACTACTATTGAAATATTGGATGTTTATAGCCATATAATTACTTCAGATCAAACAAGTGTAAACGTTAGTAAATGAAAAGCTAATTACAAAATTTATTGAACAGTAAATCCTTGAGTAGCATATTTTAAAATATCTACAAATCCTAGTCTTAGCTTGAACTCATTTATTGTACAAGATGAAAGCACAAGCTTAACAATACCATGAGTATGAGAAAATGTATGAAAAATAGAAACATTTTATTTTTGGAATAAAGATAAATTAAGCTGAAAAAGATATAACACTATTTATACAACTCTACTTTGATCAAATTATTGAGATATTACACAAAAAGATTATTTAGCTTGAAGTCTGTTATTTGATAAAGAGAATAGATCTTTAGCTGTAACGTCATTATTAAATAATCCATTTAATTATGATAAAATACTTAATATTTCAAATGAATGATGAGTTAATTCTGTTTATTCTAGTAATGATTTATCTCAAGATATAGAGATTACACCAATACTATCAGATGATAAACTTGTTTTGAATATGTTTAATGCGTCATTAAATATATTTATATGAAAATCTTTATTTAATTTTTCAGATATAAATACAGATTTAATATCTTGTGATAATACTACATCTTGTATATGAAGTACTAGATCTAGTATATTTCTAAAGAGTTTAGACTCTAGATATAGTAGTATTCTTGAAAATGATAAACTTATTTTAAGGAATATTAATGGGAAAGATTTTTTTGAAATAACTAAAGATGCTACAATTACTCCTAATTGAAATATAAGTTTTGAGTATAATAAGGATAATGCTAATAATTATTTATCTATAATTATAAAATCAGGTGTAGATGTTATTGCTGAGTTATGATTAACTTTAGTTGATTGAAAAATTGATATTTCAAGAGAAGAAAGCATTTTTAATGCAAAAAAATCTAGTGTTAAAAACGCTATTCTTTTATTAATGAAATCAAATTCATATTGAACTTATTTTGAACAAAATTGATTGAGTATATTTTATATTGATCCATTTACTAAAAAAACTTCTTTAGATAATTTTACAAGATCAAACTTGGATGGATATGAAAACTTTGTTCAAGATTCTTGAATATGATGGAAAAATTGAAATAAAACTTTGCTTGAATTTGCTGCTTGAAAATCAGTTTGAGAATCTGTAAAAGATTATATGAGTTTTTGAGTTATTAATTTATGAGATCCAGTTATTAGTCTTAAAAAAATTAAAGAGAAGTTACCAAAATCTACATTAGACAGGAACTTTGATTCTAGTATATGAAGTTTAGTAGATAATGATGATAATACTTTATGATTTAGAGTTTTTGATTATGATTCTGATGATAAAAAAGATATTATTTTAATAAAAAATAATAATCGTTTAAAATTAATTGAAAATAAAGATATTCATAATAATTTTCTTAATAAATGAAATTTAGCTGATATAGTTGATCTTTGATCTATAGATTTAATTAAAACTTGAGATTTTTCTTGAGATAATTATGATGATATATTTTTTGTTAATAATAAGTGAAAACCTTTTTTATTGAATAATTATAAAAAAGATTTTTATAGATTACCATTGATAACTGAATTTAACTTAGCTTGAAGAATTATCAGAACTGAAGTTTTTGATATGGATAATGATAATATCGATGATATAGTTACTCTTGATGAATCATGAGTAATAAATATTTTTTATTGATGATATTGAAATGAAAGACAGCCTAGTTTTGAAAAATTACAAATATCAGAAGGGCATTGAATTAAATTAAAAACAGTTATTAGAAGTGATAATTGATTAGTTCATTTTGATGGTTTATATAGTCCACCAGAAGTTACAAATCCAAATGGGCAAATAGATAATTTATTATATGTAAAATATCCTTATACTTCATCATGAGCATTAACTAATTCTTGATCATTAGCTTATGGTTTATGATCAGTTAATTCTTATTATTCTGATGTTTTAAGCTGAGAACAAGAATTAAATAATGAATTATGAAATTCTTATTTTATAAGAAGTGATTATTCTGAGTATGCTTGAATAAAAGTCGAAAAAAGATTTGAAGATTTGAATTGATGACTTATAAAAACTGATGATACTATATGAGTAGAGATAACATTAACAAATACTAGTTGAGGAGAATTAAGTGATGTAGCTTATGTAGAAAAAGCCGATAAAGCCTTCATAATAAACAAAAACTCAATAAAAACAGATATAGATTATTCCATTTATGACTGATATGTTTGATATGATTTTCTTGTTGAGTGAATACAAATGTATAATAATGAAAGTATTACTATTTATTATGAAGTAAAAACAAGAGCATTAAAGCATTCTTTATTACAAGTAGGATTATTTGAAAAATGAGAAGTTTGAGATGATCAATTTGGTGATATTATTATTAAGCCAGATAATAAAAATTGTAGTAATCCAGTAGATATATTTAGATCTATTTGAGCTAAATCATATAGTAAAGGTATGAAAGAACCTTTTTGTGATGAAAATAAAATAAAATTACCAGATGAATTAGAACAAAATACTATTGATACTGATAATAATTGAATTCCTGATTATATAGATGAATTAACTAATCCATCTAATACTCAAGCAATAAAGGACTATTGAGATGAAAAACTTGCTGAATTAAATATTGATACAGATAATGATTGAGTACCAGATATGAATGATAGTTTTAATATGGATGGTAGTATCACAGTAGATTTATGATCAGGTATGTGAGGTATAGAAACAGCACTTGATGATGCACAAAATTTTCTAGAAACACTTAGTTGTTGATTTGGTAGTGCTTGATGTTTTTCTATGCCATTGAATTGGGCACCGCTTGCTCCATGAAATGATCCAGTATTTATGTGAAAAACAGTATGAGATTGAGCAAAGGTAGGTGAGTGAATTCCTATATTTTCAGCATTGACTTGAAATCAAACAATGTGTTGAAAATCGCCTTGTTGTTTACCTAGTGTTTGGCCTATTCATTCTCAGTGATTTATTCCTTGACCTGTATGTTGACCTGATTCTGCTTGATGATATTTTTGAACACGGAATCCATTAAATCAAGTAAGAGTTTTTGTTACTCCAACTTTAACATGATGAGTTTGAACAGCTATATGTTTTTCATGACCTGGTTTACTTTTTGGTAATATTCCACCAAAAGGTTTAGCTCCTTTAATTCCATGATGAAACTGTATTGTAGTGGCAGCTAAATTATTTGGTTGTGAAGATGATGGTTCTGATGGAGATCCTGCTTCTATAGGAGTTCCTGATTATTCAGATGATTGAAGTTTTTGAATAATTAATTGAAATTGTAGTGAAGAAGATCAAAAAGAACAAAACTCTCCTAGTAAAGATAAAGTAGCTGAATATTTAGAAAAAACTAAAAATTGACCTATAGAAGAAGCTTTTGAATTTTTACCTTGAGTATTTTCTGAAACACCAAGTGGTTCTCTTTTTACAAATTCTAGTTGAGATAGTGATGTATGAGTTGAACTTGATTTTTCATCTTTTGATTGATCAAATTATGAAGATATAGTTAAAATTAATCAAAAAAGAATACAACCTTTTCCTGCATGGTTAATGGATTGGGTTACTAGGCAAATAGAAGAAATAGTTAATAAACTTACAGATTTTCCTACCATATATGTTATCTTACCAGATTTTGGTTGAATACTTGAATGAGATTTTTCAGCTTTAAAATATAGTAATAGCGTATGAGAGGATCCTTTAAATATTGATACAGATTTTATAGAAAATAATGAATATTTAGATGAAGATACTAGGAAAGAATGGTGACAAAAAGCTAAAAAGATAAATTCTTGAATAAAAGAAGCTTATGAATTTATATGAAATACTCCACTTGTAAAAATAGAACAAGAAACAGTAGATATCACTCTACCTTGGATGACTAGTTCTGAGTTAAATAAAATTATTAAGTCATATAAAGATACATTAAAAAATCGGGAAACAGAAGTAGAAAGAGCTAAAAAAGAGTGGTCAAAATATCCTGAAATAAATATCAGTAGTTATGCTGAGGTTGATTGATTGGTTTCTTCTCTTAGACAAAATATAGAAGTTTTAGAAGAATATAAAAAATTACCTGAACAAATAAATTGATTAATAGAATGAAAACAGAAATATTTAGAACAAATTCTTTGTAATATAGAAGTTATATCAAATATATTATGATGACGGATTTGAAAAAATGGTGAAAGATTTAGAGCTTGGGTAGAGCTATATATTTTAATAAAAGCTATATTAAAATCTTGGCAGTTAATAGTTGATATTTTTATAAATTTTGAAGTTGAATGTGGTGAATGTAAAAATGAAAGATATGATTCTTTAGATTGAGAATTTTCTTTGATTGATTATTTAATGCCTAGTATACCTGTTATACAATTTCCAAAATGGCCTGACATAATAATAGATCTACATAATATTAGAGCTTGATTAACTGTGCAATTGCCGGAGTATAATGTAACAACAAAACCCATTTTGTTACCTCAATTACCAAAATTATATTTACCTAATAAACCTGTCATAGATGTTTCTTTAGGTTTAAAATTAGATTTACCAAATTTACCTGTATTACCTAGTGTTGAAATACCTGAATTACCAGATATACCTAGTATTCCAACCATTAATTTACCAGATTTACCTCCTCCTCCAAAATTACCAAAACTTTTGTCTGCTATAGAATGAATTTTAAATATTATTGAGCTTATAATGAAAGCAGTTTGCTTACTTAAGTTTTTACCTATTTCACCTGAGCATAGGGCATGATTACAAATTGCATTTTTAACTGAAAGAAGTTGATATTTAGGATTTGATTTCTTGAATATGAGTATGCCAGAATTTTCTTTTCCTTTCATAGATGCTATAAAAATAACTAGTTATGTTAATTTGGAATTTGAAGTTGATTTCTTAGTTGAAATGGCTAGACAAATAGCTATGCCTATAAATTCTTTTTCAAATGACTTTACAGATGTATTTAGAATAGATCAAAATGCTCTAGATTTTAGAGATATGGTTCCTAAAAATATTAATATCGATATAAATAATGAATCATGAGTTGAAGTTGAGACTAGTTATTTAGAATATAAAAATGAATTAAAAACACTTTTTGCAAAAAGAGTATCTAGTGATATTAAAAGACTTTCTGATTATATAGATAAAGAAAAAGGTAAAGAATTAACAGCTTTAGAGTTTAGAAAAGCTATTACAAAAGCTTTGTCTTCAGAAAGCATTACTTCTAATCCAAAGACAGAAAAATTAAGAGAATTATGGAAGTTAGAGAATTCAAGAACTTTTTCTAAAGAGGAAAAATTGGTAAAAGAATTACAAGATAATAATAAAGAAAAATTTAATGCTTTAAAAGATATAATTAATACAGAATTAATAAAAGGAAAGAATCTTAAAAATAAAATCAAAGATTTAGCAAGAAATCCTTTAATTACAGAAGTATCATTTACAAATTGATCTGATTTAGAAGCGTATAAACAAACTATGGATAAGTATAATGACAAGTTTATACAGTCTGCTAAAAATTTGATTGAACCAAATGAAAATGAAATCAAAAAAGAATTAAAAGCAGAAGCAGATATTATATTAAAGCAAGTAAAAACACCTTTAACTAAATATAATGATAGAGTCAAACCATCTTTATTAGCTAATACTTCAGTAGTTACTTCTAATACAGCAAGCAAAAATTCTTGTCAAGCTCAAGCTGAAAGTGATTATAAATATAATTATGAATGATTGTATGTAGTTGAGCAAGATACTTCTTATAGATTATTTAACTATTTAGATGAATTAAATTGAGATGAACAAACAGAGTTTATAGATATTGATTGAGATAGTGATGAAGATATATTATATTTTATGTGAAATAAATTGTATTTGAAACAAAATTTGAAAGAAGAAAAAGTAAAAACATATGTTTCAGATAATCCTATTGTTTTAAATGAGCTAGATAATAAATATTTTAATTGAGAAATATTTTATGAAGCTGTTAATTGAGTAGAAGAGATATGAAATAGTACAAACAGTATTAATATATGATTTACTGCTCCAACAGATTCTAGCATAAATAATTTTAGAGTATCTTTTTACTCTATAGTTGATAAATTTTTAAATGAAGATAAATCTGATTATATTCCAGAATTTACAAAAAAATGAGTAATTGATGCGATATCTGATATTGATAAAATAACAGTTATAGAATCAAATTCAGCTTATACTAAAAGAAATAATTTAGTAACTGTAAAAAATATTTGAGTTTTATCAGATGTAAAATTAAAAAACACTAAACTTATTGATATAAAAGATGATTTAGTTTCAGGGAATTGAGTTAGTTTAATAAAATGAACAAGGCTTTATGCTTGAAATAATTCATTTACTATTGTTTATAAATTAAATAATTCTAATGAGGATTATACTTTGACTTTAAATTCTAGAGAAAATATTGAGTTTGTTATGGATATAAATATCAATTCTATAACTTGAAGTGCTTATATAGAATGAATATGAGACGAATATATTGGTTGAATGGATATTATTAATTATAAATGAAAACCTTTATTACCATGAGCCAGTATTGTTTACAAGGGGAGTAATTACTCTACTGTTTGAGAATCTTATGTTGATTTATTATATTATGATGAATCTATGTTATACTTAAATTTTGAAGAAAATAAATCTTGGGATTTATACAATCTTTGATATGCAAGTTCAGATTATTATATAAATATATCTAAAGATAATGATTTTTATTATGCTAGACTTAATTCATTTAAAAAGAATATTAATTCTACTTCTAGTAGGCAGATATTATTATCACCACAAAAAGCAGCTGATTTAACAGCACCTGAATTATCCATTGATTCTTTTAGTTTACCTGTATTTCAAAAGAAAATATTTGATTTAACTGATTTTGTTTATGAAAATTCTGGTATAAGAAATATAGATGAAGTAAAAATAGATTTGGATTTACTAGTTGATAGTGATGGAAATTGAAACACTAAAGATGATGCTAATTCTGATCAAGTAAATATTGATAAGTCTCTTATCTCCTTAAAAGTAGAACTAGGTAGTTTTGATAAACTTGTTAAGAAAAAGATTTGAGTTACTGTTACTGATACTAATTGAAATATTTGATATAGTGAAGTTTACTTAAATGTTTATTCTCCTGATTTGGAAATTAATAGTTATGATAATTGAAATATATCTTGATTTGTTGAAGGTAGTCTAACAGGGGAGCCTGTAAGTATTTATAGATATAGATGAGGGCAAATATTATCTTTAGAAGATATAGATGGTAATAAAAAAGTTGATTCTTCTAATTGAGATTATAGTTTTTCTGTAGATCCTGATGATATTGATTGAATAAGTATTTATAAAGATTGAATTAAGGTTGCTTTAATAAATGAATCTACTTGAAAAATAGATATACTTGATAATTCTTTAAATGTAAATGTTTTACCTTATACTCATCCTTCAAATGATAAGTCTTTTACAAAGATAGTTCTATCTGATAATTTATGAGATATTTATTATGAATATCTAACTGTAAATACTATAGATAAAGTAGAACTTATTGATGATTTTTCTAGTATTACTACTGATTGAATATATGTAAGTTTTACTAATAAAACTAATTATAATTATTATAAAACTCCAGAGACTGCTAATTATAATCCTTGAGCTTTATCTATTTATAGAGTATCAGATGTTAATAAATCTGAATTATTTACTATATTTAGAGATGCTAGAGTTGATACAATAAATACAGATAAATACAAACTAGAGTATGATACTTTTAATGATTATGTTATGATTAAATTAATTGATCTACATTTTGATAGAGAAGTTGCTAGAGTATTATTTAGACTTGAGTGAGATTATATTATGAAATAAAAAATCAGAAAATTTTAAATTTTCTGATTTTTTATTTCATTTTTTTTCTTAATAGATGTATATTAAAATAAGCTCAACCTATAATTCAAAACTGTCTTAAAGTTGATGCAAATTTATCTTCTCACTCAATATTGTTAGTGGTATTATCACTTAACATAGATCAGGCTTTTGAGAATTTTCTAAATTCATTTTTTAAAGCTCATAAACTATCTACTTCTTTTAATTTTTGTTTATCTTTTAATTGTTTATTATCATCTATTAAACTATTAATAGCTTTAATTAATTTATTTCAAAAACTAATTAATTCAGACTTACTTACTGAATTAGCATCTCAAAAATCTATATTTATACTTCAAATAGTAGTGGCTAATTCTTTTCTGTAATCCCATATTGATTCTAGGTTTAATTTTTTAAAAAAGTTATGAAAATTTACTAGATTGTTAATAGCTTCAGGATTATTTTTTACTATTTTGGCTTCTTCTGAAGTTATTTCTATTTTTTCTCAAGTTTTTGATAATAATACTGCTTTGTCTCATCTAGTATCTAGTTGGTAATCGTTTTTTTCTTCTATTTGTCCTAATATTTTATTATTTTTCTTTGTTTTTAATTTTTGTTTTTCAACTGTTTTTTGTTTTTTAGTTTTTATTTGAATATTAACTATTTTTATTAAATCTTTTTGTATTATTTTATTAAATTCTTCTTCTGTTATTTCTCATTTTTCTTTTTGAATATAGGCTCCTAGATTTTCTTCAGGGTTACTATTAATAGCTTTTAACTCATTTATTTCTATTACTTCTTTAAGTCTTTTTCTTAATAAATTATCAGGTATTTTTCATAAAATAGGATATTTATTAATGAAACTATCTATTAAATCATCATTATTAATTATTTCTTGATTTTCAATTATAAATAAATTAAACTCATATTCTATTGATTCTCATATTTTTTTTCAATCTTTTTCAAATATATTTACTAGTTCTTTTACTATTTCTATAGGGATTTTATTTCATTTCTTTTCAGTTTCAACTTTTGTATTGGTTTTTATTTGTGTTTCATTAGTTTGGGGGATATTTGTTTTTTTATTTTGAGTTATATGAGATGTTTCTATAGAATTTATTTTTTGTGCTTTTGTTTGTTTTTTAGGAGTAGTTTTTATAGCAGTAATTATCTTTTCTCCTAAGTGACTTATATTAATTGTTTGTCTGTGATTATTTCTATTTAATGAATATAGATTATTTATATTTAATCTTCAATATATTATTTCTGTAAATTTCTCACCATTTTTTTGTTTTAATTTTTCTTTGGTTTTTTCTAAAGCTTGTAAATAATTACCAATTAGGATTTTATTATCTAATTTTATAACTAAGTTATGGAATAATTCTATTGTATCATTAGTAATTTGATTCTTTGTGTTTGTTGCTGTTGAAAGTCATTCCAAAATATAAATTAAAGAATCTGTATATGAGTGTCTTAATAATGATTCTATATTTGTAGAACTATTATTATTAATAGCATTAATACTGTATTCTAATAACTGATTGTTATTTAAATTTCAAATTAATGATTCTTTTGTTTTTCATACAATACCATGATATTCTTGAATTGTATTTTGTCTTATATGTTCAGGTCTTCTATTATATGAATAGAATTCTGTATTATTATTAGATGTACTATCAACTATGTAATTCAAATTTTCTATTGGATTCATATAAATTATTATTAATAATTATTTATATTATTTTATCATATTAATGTTTTTTTTACAAAAAATTGACTTAATTTTTTCTTTATTTATCATGTTAACTATATTATTATTAATAAAATATTATGATAAATAATTTCAGTAATAATTACATAAAAAAGATATCTCATGTTTTTTGACTATCTATTGCACTTATGTCAGTAGTAGATACGGTAAAAGCTGATACATATTTTATATTACAAGACTGTGATAAATTTAATACTTTAAATTTATACAATGAGTGTATGTATAGTTTACAAAAACAGGATGATAATTTTAATATAATTAAGCCAAAATTAAATGTAGATGATGTAAAATTTGGTCTAACTGTTAATACAAAAAATACAGATGATAAAAAAGATACTGTTTTTTGATTTTGAATAAAAATACCGTTTTGATTTTCTAATGAAGAAAAACAAAAAGATAAAAATGAAGATGAAAGTATTATAGAAAGGGTAATAAATAAATTTAATTTTCAAGAAAAAACAAACAAAATAATAGCTAAAAAAATCATTAAGAAAAAAATAACTAAACTAGTAAAACCAAAAAAACTGCTTACAAGAAAAACTAGAAAAAAACATATGGTTAGTATTGTTGGTGATATGAGTGAATATGTGAGAGATCCTAAATTAAATAATAATTGAAATGTTTCTTTAAAATAGATTAAAAAAAAGCAAATAGTATTAATTAATAGTAATTATAATGAGAGATCATTAAATTACTATTTTTTTTCAGTTTTTTTCTTAAGTATAATTTTTATTATAGATTTACTTTTATATTATTCTTAGTAATTTCTTTTTTTTCTTTTTCTTTTTATATATTATAGAATTTATAAAACTTTTTATTAATTAATTTTTATTTTATGGAAAATACAAATCGTTTTAAAACTAAAATAGTTTCTAGAGAACAAGATTATTCTCAGTGGTATTTAGATGTCTCAAAAAGGTGAGAAATGTATGAAAATAGTCCTACACCTGGTTGTATTACTTTTCTACCAAAAGCTGTATCAATTTGGGATTGAATTAAAAATAACGTATCAGATGTATTAAAAAGTAAATGAGTACAAGATATTTATTTACCATTACTTATTCCTATGTCATTTTTAGAAAAAGAAAAAGACCATGTTGAATGATTTGCTCCAGAACTTGCTGTTGTAACACATGCTTGATGAAAAAAATTACAAGAAGATTTAGCTATAAGACCTACTTCTGAAACAATGTTTTGTGATTTTTTTAAGAAAAACTTAAATAGTTATAGAGATTTACCAATGCTTTATAATCAATGGGTAAATGTAATGAGGTGGGAAAAAAGAACTAGACCTTTTTTAAGAACAGCTGAATTTTATTGGCAAGAATGACATACTTTACATGAGACAGAAGAAAATGCATACAATTTTGCTATGGATATTCATAATAATGTATATATAAAGACAATTAGGGAGGTGTTAGCGATAGAATGAATTGCTTGAGAAAAATCAGAAAGTGAAAGATTTGCAGGAGCATTAAATACATTTACATTTGAGTGAATGATGTCTAATGGGTGGGCTCTACAAATGGCAACATCACATATGTTATCACAATGATTTATGAAACAATTTGATGTATCATTTCAAAATAGAGAATGAAAAAAAGATTATCCTTTTTATACATCATGGTGATTATCTACTAGATTAATTTGAGCTATGATATCAAGTCATTGAGATGATAATTGATTAATTATACCACCAAAATTATCTGAATATAATGCTGTATTATTACCAATTTACACAAAAAATAACATAGAAGAAATAAATGATTATATAGAACAAATTTGAGAAATAATTACTTGAAATAAACAAGTTGTTCCTGTAAAATGAGAATTTTTTAAATCTCAAGTATGAGAAAAATGAAAAACTCTAATAGATAATAGGACTGTAAGGTTATGAGAAAAAATAAATGATTTTGAAATATCTTGATATCCAATTAGAATAGAATTTTGAGATAGAGATATAAAAAATAATAATGTAGTAATTGCATCAAGGATTACTTGAGAAAAAGAAGTAATATCATTGGAAAAATTAAAAGAAAAATTAGATTCTATGTTAATAAACTGACAAAATGAATTATTAAAAAAAAGTAAAGATAGATTAGTTAATAATACAATAGTTTGTAATTCAATAGAAGAAATATGAGAAGCTGTTAAGTTATGAAAATTTGCTTTATATGAATGGGATCTAAATGATTATTTTGAAAAGGAAATAAAAGAAAAATTTAGTGCTACGATAAGATGTATACCATTTAAATGACAATATACAGATAATTTGATAAAATTAAAAAATGAAAAAAACAAAATAGTTATTGTTTCTCGTAATTTTTAGTTATTAATATTAATTATTATGAAAAAAAAATGAGAAAATTTAGAATTATATACTGATGATTTAAATTGAAAAATAGTTTATACAGATAGGAATTGAGTTTATAATTGATTAAAATTAGATAAATGAATTATTTCAGAAATTTTAAATAAAATAAATAGTTTAAATCAAATATTAAATTGAGATTTAAAAATAGTTAGTAATGAATCAGAAGATAATAGAGCATCAGTTTTAGAAACAGATATTGAGAATGGATTAATTTTAGAAGAAAGTAATTATAATTTATCTACACAATCAGCAGCAAATTTTATATTAAAAGAATTATGATATAAGCAATGTTATTATATTTGAAATGATATAGTTTGAAAAGATCTAAATACTTTGTGATTAAATACTATTAATATAAGTAGTTTATTAGATAAAATAGAAATAAAAAATATTCCTATTTTATTCGCAAGGCCGCCATTTGCAATTAAATGAAAATATTTAAATGAAGAAGAAATAGATGAACAAATAGTAAATGATATATCTTTATTAAACTTAATAAAAATAATAGAAAAATTAATATTTAATATGTGAAAAGATGTCCAAAATAAAAGATTTAATTCATCTTCATATTCCCAAAGTAGAAATGAAATGCAGACAAAAATAATAACACCTTTTGTAAAATTAATAAAACAAAAAAAACAAGTTAACTTAAATATAAAAGTTTTTTGAAATAATTCTAAATTTTTCCTTTTTGATTAAATTTTTATAATAATCCAGAAGAGAATAGTGAGTTTTATTCTAATGTTTATCTAGAGGGATGATATAAAGTGGATTGATATAAAAGCTTAGTTCCTTTTAAAAAGGTTCATATTTCTTACTGAGCAAAAAATACACCTTTAATAGAGAATAAAAAAATTTCTTCACTTTTATCTATAAAAAACTTATTAATAAAAGATGAGTCTTCTAATCCTTATTGAACACATAAAGATAGAAGAAGTGAGTATATAGCTAATGTTGCTCTGGAGAATAATGTAGATAAAATTGTTTGTTTAACAGCATGAAATGCTTGATATTCTTTAGCAAGATACTGTAGTAGAGCTTGAATTGATTATACTAGTTTGGTATTTCCATGGGTTTCAAATGAGAGAAGAAAATCTCTTGAGGAATGGTGAAATGTAATAAGTATTGATTGATATAGGTTAAATTGAATATTGAGACCAAGGGACTTTAAACAGATAGTTGAAGAGTATGATAAATATGAAAGAAAAAAAACTTGGAAAAATATTTGGGCTGTTACAAATAGTTTTGAACCTATAAGTATCAATGCTTATAAAGAGTTATTTTATGAAATAAAAGATGAAAATCCGGATTATGTAGTTGCTCCTTGTTGAAGTTGAGATATTATAGTAGGGATTTGGTTAGCAATTAAAGAGCTTTGAATGGATACAAAAATAATATGAGTTGCACCAAAATGAGAACATCCTTTAAAACATGCTTTAGTTTTATCTGTTGATGAATATAAAATAAAAGATTATAAAGAAAATTCTATTGCTGAAAAATTAACAACTCCTTTTTCTGGAGTATTGCCTATTTTATATAAAATTTTTGAAGAGGAGTGAAATATTTATACTGAGGTTTGAAATGAAGAAATAGAAAAGGTAAAGGTTAAGCTTGATAAATATTGATTTAAGTCTGAAAATTCAGCAGTTGTTTCTTTTGCTACTTTTTTATCTTATGATAAACCTGATATAGATCCGAATTCTAAAGTAATAATTGTTTCTACTTGAAAGGGCTTAGAGAATTAGACTCAAAAAAGATTCTTATGAGTTAGTAAAATGATGAATGAGCTTTAGATATGCTTATAAAGTTGTAGTGAAACTGTATTATTAAATTGTTTTTATATTAGAATTTTTAATTTAACAAAAAATTTGTTTTTTATAAAAAATTGAATATAGTAAATTTTACTTTATATATCAATTTTTAAAAGCATATTTATAGAGCAATTAAGAGTTAATGCAAAAAATTAATAAATTTATAAAAATAAAATTATGGAAAATAAAAGGTATTCTTTAGATAGTGAAAAAAAATGGCAAGACTTTTGGGTAGAAAAGAAAATTAATAAATTTGATCAAAATACAAAAAATAATATATATTCAATAGACACTCCTCCACCAACTGTGTCATGAAAAATACATATATGACATATATTTTCTTATACTCAAGCTGAGGTTATTGCTAGATATAAAAATATGTCATGAAATACTTTATTTTATCCTTTTGGTTTCGATGATAATTGATTACCTACAGAAAGATTAGTTGAAAAAGACCATAAAATAAAATGATCTGAGTTACCAAGAGAGGAATTTAGTAAAAAATGTTTATCAATTACAGACGAATATAGGAATAAATTCAAATGATTATGGCAATCTATGGGTTTTTCAGTTGATTGGGATTTATCTTACTCAACAATATCACCAAGTGTTCAAAAAGCATCTCAGACTTCATTTTTAAACCTTATTGAAAAATGAGCAATTTATCAAAGTAACGCTCCTGTATTATGGTGTCCTGAGTGTAGAACAGCATTAGCTCAAGCTGATGTTGAAAAAAAAGAATTTGATAGTGTCTTTTATGATATAGAGTTTAATTTGGTAGATGGTTCTCCTTTAATTATATCTACAACAAGACCTGAATTACTTCCAGCTTGTACTGCTGTTTTTATTAACTCTAAAGATAAAAGATATCTTGATATTTTATGAAAAGAAGTAATTACTCCTCTATGACAAAAAGTAAAAATATTAGCTGATGATAAGGTTGATCTAGATAAATGAACATGAGTGGTTATGTGTTGTACATATTGAGATGAAACAGATATGTATTGGGTTAAAAAATATTGATTAGAAGAAAAAATAATACTGGATAAATGATGAATGACTTTAAATACTTGAGATAGTGATTTAGATTGAATTTATTATAAAAAAGCCAGAAAAATTATTATAAATAAATTGGAAGAAATTAATAAAGTAGTATCTAAAAAAAATATAACTCATGATGTATGAACTCATGAAAGATGTTCTACTCCTATTGAAATATTACCAGTTAAACAATGGTTTATTAAAGTAGTTGATATAAAAGATAAGTTAATTGATCAATGAAATAAAATAAATTGGTATCCTGCTTTTATGAAAAAAAGATATGTCAATTGGGTTGAAAACTTAAAATGGGATTGGTGTATATCTAGAGAAAGGTTTTTCTGAGTACCTATACCAGTTTGGTATAGTAAAATAACTTGAGAAATTATTTTACCTAATAAAGAGGATTTACCTATTAATCCATTAAACTCATTTCCTAAAAATCTGCCTGAATGACATACTAATAATGATATAATTCCTGAAAAAGATGTATTAGATACGTGGGCTACAAGTAGTTTAACTCCTCTTATTAATGCAAAGTTTTTCGAAGAGAATAACTTGAATGATAAGATTCTGCCTATGGATCTTAGACCACAAGCTCATGATATAATAAGAACTTGGGCCTTATATACAATTATTATGAGTTATTATCATACTTGAGAAATACCATTTAAAAATATAATGATTTCAGGTCATGTACTTGCTCCAAAATGAGAAAAAATCAGTAAATCAAAAAATAATGCTTGAGCTACTCCTGAAAAATTAATTGAAAAATATTGATCAGATTCTGTTAGATATTGGGCTTGTTGATGAAATCTATGAAGAGATATTGCTTTTGATGAATTAGAAATAAAAAAAGGGCAAAAGTTAGTCACAAAATTATGGAATGCATTAAAATATGCTAATTTGAATTTATGAGATTTTGAATATGACAAAGATTTTGATATAAATAATTTACAAATTGTTGATAAATGGATTATAGAAAAATCTATGGATGTATGAAACAATATGAGTAAATATTTTGATAAATTTGAGGTATGACATGCTTTAATAGAATTTGAGAGTTTCTTTTGGTCTGATTATTGTGATAATTATTTAGAAATAGTTAAGGATAAGATAACTAATTTTGATTGATATGATAATTGAGAAGAGTTAAAAAAATCGTCTCAATATTGATTATATATAGTTTCATTAAATATTTTAAAGCTTATTTCTCCTATACTTCCTCATATTTCAGAGGAATTGTATCAGAAATATTTTATAGAAGTTGAAAAAGAAATTAGTATACATAAAAAATCATATATTGTTTGAATAGAGGAAGAAAATCAAAAAAATTATATTAGTACAAATAAAGAAATTTCTAAATTATTTAAGTTAGTTAATGCTATTAGAAAGTTTAAAACAGATAATTCAATAAAATATTGAGTAGTTTCAGAAAAGGTAAATATTAGTAGTTGTTCTGATGATATTAAGATATATAATAAATATATTAATGATATTAAGTCTATTTCTAGAGTGTTAGGAGTAAATTTTATTGAATCAGATGATTTGGTTATTGATATAATTAATTCTAATTCTTAAACTTAAAAAAAAACAAGTAAATACTTGTTTTTTTTTGTAGTTTAAATTAAATTTTAATACCATTTCAAAATTTTTCTACCTCATCATGATTATACCAAGATTCATTATATTTAGATAATATAGTAAAATATAAAACTATATTATAGAGTTTTTTTTGTTTTTCATTATATTGAAATAATTCTTTATAATTTATCTTCAGGTAAGAAATAAACTTTTTCAGAAAATCTAATTCTTTGTATTCCTTTGCATTATCATCATAGTAGTTTTGGGCTGAGTTTAGGTGATTGTAAATTTTAAATAATTCTATTTGTTTAGGTGCATATATAGATGTTTCAAAATCTATTATAGATAAAAATCAATTTTTATTTCATAATAGATTCATATACCATAAATCATTATGTATTAGAGATATTTTTTCATTATCAAAAGCATTACTATTTTTATTAAAGTAATTTAGCAGTTTTTTCAATTTTATATTATTTGAATATTTATTTCTTAGAGCATTATTTTTTACAAGATTTAGTTTATATTTTAGTAATTCAAAATAATTTTCTTTTTCAATTTTTGTTGATCAGATATATTCCATACATTTATTATTTTTAAATAAGTGTATTTTTTTAAATTAGATGTTATATTTTTTATTTCACTTTTAAAGACTATAGAATATTTTTGTGTTATAAATTTTAGTATTTTTTGCATTATTTAAAAGTTAAAAGGAAAGGTTATGATAATAACCTTTCCTTTATATTGGTAGATAACCTAGTTACAACAGTTACTTCTTTTACCTGTACAGTCTCCCTATATAGTTTAATATAATAAAAAAATATAACTAGTCAATATTTTTAGGTTCTTTTTCACGTATGGGGAAAATAATACTACAAAATATATTGAATTTTAATCTAATTAAAGCCAATAATTGACTTGAAAAAAAGAGTAAAAAAGTTTTAAATAACTTTTTTACTCTTTTTTTGT
>Ga0233436_1000974_pt1 | contig 26496 bp, 23 predicted proteins | sample SI_122_August201_2_FD_182723 | JGI IMG/M metagenome (GOLD analysis project Ga0233436, IMG submission 182723) | Seawater microbial communities from Saanich Inlet, British Columbia, Canada - SI_122_August2016_150_MG | ecosystem: Environmental > Aquatic > Marine > Inlet | place: Canada: British... | reverse complement strand
TTATTTTACTATTATTTAAGCTATAATAGATTTTTAACTGTGCTTTAAATTTGATATTTTCTTATTTTTAGATAATATTTTGGCATTAAAAAATATCATTAAGCCTTAACTTAATGGTATTGGACTTTGGTGAGTAGTTCAGGTATTTTTTTTAGAAAGACTGGTCCATTTTATTGAGCTTTGAAATAAAGTAGAATTTTATAAAAGTACTTATGTTAAAGTTCGAAATATTACAATCAAATAAAATAGATAATGAAATCATCAAGAATTAATAAATAAGAATTGAAAATATAAAAGAATGCTTGATTTACAAAGTTGATTTTAATAAATGATTTATAAAAGATATATATGCAAAAAATTGAAAATGTTTCAGATGAAGTGTTACAACACTCATTTAAAAGATTTAATGCTAGTATATTGTCTATTATATCAGAGGTAGTAATACCAACAATAGAAAAAGATGAGTTAGCAAAAACATTTTTAAAAACAAAAAAAGACACAGCTATTGTTTTAGCTCATGGTTTTTCAACAGAAGATAGTTTTAATATATTTTTAGAAAAAGAAGATAATAATTGAATAAAAATAACAGATTTTTTAGATGATTATGTAAAACAAACCAATGTTATACTATTTTGTTGTAATAGAGCAGGGTGTAAAATTGAGTATAATAGAAAAAATATAGTTTATCCAACTAGTGTAACAAAGTATCTAGGGACTAGTTTTGTTGGGAATGAAAAATACTAAAAAATTATCAGAAAAACAACATATTAACATATAATAATATGTTAATATATCCTTTTATGTTACTAAAAAGTAACTATCTTTCAATAAACATAGCATCACCAAAAGAGAAGAATCTGAATTTGTTATCTACTGCATATTTATAAGCTTTATCTACATTTTCTTTTCAAGCAAAGCTAGCAACTAGCATAAGCAGGGTAGACTTAGGTAGATGAAAATTGGTAATCATAGCATCTACAAATCTCCATTTGTATCATGGATAGATAAAAATATCTGTATCTTTAGATCAGCTTTCTATAGTTCCATCATCTTTACTCATGGTTTCAAGTACCCTAATAGCAGTTGTACCAACTGCTATTATTCTTTTTCAGTCTTTTTTATATTGATTTAATCTTTCTGCAACATCTTGTTCTAATTCTATGTATTCAGAATGCATATTGTGTTCTAATATATTATCCGTTTTAACTTCCATAAAAGTACCAAGTCATACATGAAGTAGTACTTTTTCTATTTTTACTCATTTTTGTTTTATTTTTTCTAATAGTTCTTCTGTAAAATGTAAGCTTGCGGTTGGAGCAGCTACACTTCATTCTATTTCATTCCAGACAGTTTGATATCTACTAGAATCTTTTAGTTTTTCTTTTATATATGGAGGTAGGGGAATCTCTCCTAGTTTTTCTATTATTTCTAAAAATTGTATTCATCATTTATTGAATTTAATTATTCTTCAAGCTTCTGTAACACTAACAATTTCAGCTTCTAATCAAAATTTAAATATTATTTTTCTTCATGGTTTTAATTTTTTTCAAGGGAAGACTAAGCAGTCCCATGTATCATCTGATATTTGTTTATGTAAAAATATCTCAACAACTCTTCAATAATCATTTTTTCAATGTAATCTAGCATTAATAACTCTTGTTTTGTTTAATACTAGTACATCATTTTCAGATAGGTTATCTATTATGCTATAAAATTTATCTTGTTTTATTTCTCAAGTAGTAGAATTTAGTTTTAATAATTTAGAATGATCTCTAGGTTCTATAGGAGTTTGGGCTATTAGTTCTTCAGGTAGAGTGTAGTTGAAGTCAGATAGTTGCATATATGCTTTTTATATAAATAAATTTGTATTTTTAATTTTTTCCTTAGGAAGTATATTTTTGCTTTTAGTCTTAGAAAAAAATAAGACTAAAAAGAAAGCATAAAAAAAGGGAAGCTGTCAGCTTCTCTTTTTTTATTTTTTCTAACATTGACAGGAGTTAATATTATTATAATCTATTTTTAGGGAAAAGCAAAACTTTTTATCTATTTCCTAATATAATACTAGGGCTTACTCCATCAGCTCAATGAAGGGACGTAGTTGGTAGTTTTCCATCCCAAGTATTAACTGTATTGTATTTAATTAGTTCTTTTGTAATTGATTCTGATATTTTTTTGTTAGCATCAGCTGTTGCTACTGCTTCTTTTAATATCACATAAGCTTTAGCATCTGCTTCAATTTTTTGTTGTTCAGCTGCTGCACTAGCCTTTATTATTGTTATTTCTTTATTCTTTTGAGCTTGTTTTTCTACCATTGATAATCTTTCTTCTTCTTGTTTAGCTTCTTGAACGGCTATTACTTTTTTTTCTACTACTTCAGGTAATTCTATATTTCTTATAAGTACATCATTTAAATCAAAAGGTAGAGCCACAAAATTTTCTGTTAATTTAACTTTGATTCAATCAGCTAGTTTTGATCTATTTACAGAAATACTTTCTGCTTTGTATTGTCCTGCTACATCTCTTACTACTCATCTTATTACAGAGTTTAATTTCTTTTCAAAATATTCTACTCAATATATTTCAAGTATTTTACTTACTTCACTTTTTTTAGGAGTAAATTGTACTGTTATATCAAGCCCAATCTTTAGATTTTTGTCATCTAGTATTGTTATAGCTCATTTATTAAATACTCATTCATCACGTCTATTTTCTTCACTTGAAGTATAATTAACAGTCTGCATTTTTACGTCTATTTTTTTAATAGTTTGTACTATTGGGATTTTAAAATGTAATCCTGGCATTAGTTCTTCTTCATTATATTTTCCAAAAGTTGAAACTATTCATACTTTTCATGTTTCAATAGTTATCATACTAGCTGATATTATCATAAATAATAATACAGATACTAAAAATATAATTATTCATATTTTACTACTTTTTACTGTTTTGTCTCTAAAATCTAGTGTTGGCATAATTGTTTAATAAAAAAATAAGATATAATTATATCTTATTTAGTATTTGAAATAATGCAAAAAATAGTTATTTTTAATAACTATTTGCATATTTATGTATAACTGAAGCAATTAGAGTTTGGTATGGAATTCACTCAGCTTTTGATTTTGCTTTTAATTTTTGTATATCATATTCTAAAAGTCTAATACTAATAGCTTTTTTCTTACTATATTGTTCTTTAGCTACTTTTTTATATTTTGCTACTTCTTCTTTTAAGAGAGGAATACTTTTTGTTTTGGTATAATCCAAATCTTCAAAAAATTCTTTTTCTTCATTATCTATATAGTTTATCATGGTTTTTAGGTTAAATTTTATATTTTTTAAGTAATCTTCTATCTGGAAAAATAGTTTTTAGAAAAATTTTATCTCAGTTAACATCTTTTATAAAAGGGGTAGAATAGATGTATCATTTAGTTTTTACAATAAACATAAATTGTCATGGATATTTTTCTTGATTTGAATGTTCTATAATATCTAATATATTATTTCCTCATTCAATTTCTTCAATAATTTCTTCAAAAGATATGTTTCTAGTTTTTTGTAATAGTTTATTTTTTTCAGGACAAAATTCAAAAATCATTTATATTTTTTACTAATATTAAATTTAGTATATTGAATACATATACAAAAGTCAAATTTATTTTACAAAAAAATAATACATTATAGTAATGTATTATTTTAAATTTTCTCAATTATTAAAAAATCTCAATCAGTATTTATTCATATTTCGTCCAAAGCATTAATTATAGATAATCAATTAGGGTATAATAAATTAATTTTATTAACATTTTCATCTGTAGTTTTTACTATTGTTTTTTCTCAATCAAATGTTACATTAATATCTTGTATATTTCACCAAATTAAATATTCTAAAATGAATTTTTTATCTTCAATATTCATATTGTTTGCTATATTTTCAGATATAGGATTATTATCTTTATCTAATAATCCTTTTTCTTTTAATTCATTTATTTTTTTTGTTTCACTTGATTCAGTGAAATAATTAATTCATAGTAATCAAACAGCAGTAGCACCTAACCAAAGATTTTTGCTTTTAAACATTTGTTTAATTAATTTAGGTGAAATTTTAGGTGAATTTTTTAAATAATTAAATAATCATTTTTCTCAGGCTTTTTGGTATTCTATAAATTTTGCTCTTTCAAAATTACTTGCTTTTAAAAAATCATATGGACTTGTAACTATTTGACCATGATATTTTAATATTTTAAAAAATCATTCTCAACCGTTTCTTACTAATCATTTAGTTATTAATGTTTGAGATATAAAGGCTGCATCCATAGTTAATAGTATTCACATTGCTGCTGTTTCTGATCAGAATTTTATTGAATTTCTTAAAGTATCTGACTTTTGTACACCAGATTCATTTAATATAACTTGTAAAGGTCATACTGTAGGAATAATATATTTACCAACTTCATATATATGTTTTAATATAGATGTATTATCTTCTTTTGTTTCTATTCAAGCGTTTAGTATAAATCAAGATGCAATTGTTCAAAATAAACTTCAAAATAATTTTGGTGATTCAATTTGCATTGCTTTAAGGTGTTCTAAATGTGTTGCTCATTTACTTAAGCTATCAACATGAATTTCAACATTTTTCATATCATGAGAAAATCTAAGAGATTCTCAAATTGCATTAAATTTTCTCCAAAATTTTATATTTCAACCATTTTGTCATAAATATCTTTCCCATTCTTTTAGAAATACGTTTAATCTTGATTCTTGAGCTTTTAATAGATTATTTAATTCTGAATCTATACCTAATCCTCCTTTATTAAAAATATCTTTAGCTCCTCATTTATATCATGTTCATTGTATTTTTCATAAATTTCATTTAATTCATGATATTTCATTTCATAAGAATATATTTAATTCTCCTATAGTCGAAAAATTTTTATTTAATAAATTTTGTGCAATTTTATTATTAGTTAAGTTTTGAAGTTTTATTTTTATTTTTTTAATTTTTGAATTAGAACCTTTTATTTCTTGCATTATTTCAGCAATATTAGAAGATTTTTGAGTAGCTTGATTTAAAGAAGACATTCTATATTTTATATATTCAGTTTGTATATTTCAATTTTTTCATAATGTTTTCATAAATTTTTCAAATAGAGTTTTTTGTTCTCAAAAATTTGATCATCAAAATACTTTTGCATTATTTAAAAAATTTCAATGTCAATGATCTATACTTTCAACAATAGTTCTTGTTAATACAAAAGCTAATTTATCAATAATATTCATTGCAAACATTCATTTTCTCATAGCTATTCAAAATAACATATTTTTTTGTTCAGGAGAACTGTTTTCTATTTTTGCTAGAATAGTTTCTTGCATATCTCATCAATTTTCTCTTGATAATTCAAAAAGATTTGTTACTGATAACATAAAATATTTAGCTATTCAATCAATAGGGATTATTGTCATTAATTCAAAAGTGAATAATGCCATATGAGGTACAGCAATTAATCATGATTTTATTAATTCAGAAAAAGCTATAAATTCATTATTGTTATATTTTTCAGATATTTGAATAAAATCTTCATTGATTCAATTTTTTCTTATTAATTGATTAAGTGCCTGTTTTTTTTCTGCTTCTAATTCTCATATTATTATTCAAAATTCATTTTCAATTGATTGTTGTACTTTATGAACTCAAGCATTTTTTATTATTTCCCTTTGACCTTCATCATATATTATAAGGTTAATTTTTTTATATGTTTCACTTTGAGTTCCTCAATTTAGATATTTAGGAATATCACTTAAATTATTTATTTCTCAATTATTAAAAGCTTTAAATAATTTTTGCATTTCTTCTTCAGAAAAATTATCAGGATTAGTTATAAAATTTTCTAATTCTTTTTTATTTTCTTGAGTTAATGATACTCATAATTCTTTTAAATTTGAATCTGCTGTTTCAACAAAATTATCAGATACTTTTAATAATGCATCCTTCGTTTTCTCAACCTCATCACTACTCAAAGCCTTTTCAACTCCATCCTTAACATCCTCAATTTTTTTTCAAAAATCTAGTAAATCAGTAAAAAATCCTAGAAGGCCACCTATAAATTTTAAGAAAAAATTATCAGACTTTCTCATTCTTTCTACAAATGCAACAAATCAACCAGCTTCAACAGCTTTTTCTGCAGTTTCTTTTGCTTTTTGAACCAATTCAGAATTTCAGACTTTTTTGCTGAAGTCACTTGCAGCTTCAAATGTAGCATCAAAGCTTTCTTCTAAGTTTTCTCATACTTTTTCAGCAAGTTCAGCAGGTTTAATTTCTTCTTTATATGAATGTATTGCTGAGCTTGTATTATCAATAGATAATTTAAGTTTTTCTAATCATAATTGAGTTACAGTTTTAGTTCACTCTTTTATGGATTGAATTTCTTTGATATTTAAAAAAGCTTCTCAATAATCTTTTATTTCTTCTTTAGATACATGTATACCAAATTTTTCAGGTAATTCAGATATTTTATATTCTTCTGCCATAGAATCACTAAAAGTTTCTACTCAAGATTTAGGTCAATTAGCCATAATTTAATTATTAATAATTATATATTAGTATTTTATCATATTTTGTTATAAATAACAAAAAATATTAAAAAAACTTGATTAATAATAAAAAATAATTAAAAATAATGTAAATTTATATTAAAAATAATTAAAAAAATGTACAACATAATGACAAAAGTAAAAAAACATATATGAAGTGTGTTTTGGAATAGATGAATTAGATATTTTAATAATTGATATGTAAGTGATATAGACTTTCGAGAGGATAATGAATCTATAGAATTTACTTCAGAAATAGAATGAAGTTATGATTATTATGAAGTATCACTTGAAATAGAAAAGGATTTTGATCAACTAAATTGATATTGTACTTGTTATTCATTTATGGATAATAATAAATGTAAACACTTATGAGCATTAGCTTTACAGATAGATAAAGACTATATTATAAATAAAGATTTTTCAGTTATATCTAAAAAAGAAGATGAATTAAAAAATAGATGATTAAATATTTTGAACCAAATTTGAAAAATAAAATCTGAGAAAAATAATACTAATGAAGAAGATAATTTATTTAAAATTAAATTAGATTTTTATCCTTGAAGTAAAGATATTACAATGTGTTTATATCAATGTAAGCTGTTAAAAAACTGAAATTTATCAAAATGAAAAAAAGTTTATGCTAACGCTTTATCTTCAGTACCTTTAAAATTCCAAAAACTAAAATCATTCATAGAATATAAACAATCAAATTATTATCGGAATGATAAACCAGATAATATGACATTTATAGACTCACCAGAAATATTTATTAATTTATTAAAATGATATTCTCAAATCTTTGATATAGATAATAAAGAAGTTTTTTTATCAAAAGAAGCATGACAATTAAAAATAAAAACAGTAAAAAATAAAGATGGTAATTATAATATATCTCTAGTATTATCTTTAAAAACAAGAGATATAGACTTAAAAAATACTGAATTTTATTGAAATAGTTGAGATGAAATATTTGCTATATTAACAAAAGACAATCATTTATTATTATGAAAAACACAATTACCAACGAGTTTCATAGAATCAGTGGAGTGAGATGATATTGAATTAACAAAAGAACAGTTTGAAGATTTTAAAAATTGACCATTTTTTGAAAATTTATTGGAAAACACAGTAAATGTTGAAGATATGGGTATAAAATGTATTTCTTGAATTCCAAAAAATAAATTTTTAATAGAAATAGATAAAAATTTTGAGACAGTAATGGTAGAGTATTTGTTTTCTTATTGAGAAAAATCTATTCCTGCTAATGATAATTTTAAAACTACAATAGTTGATAATAAAAATGTAATAAAAAGAGATTTTGATAAAGAAAGAGATCTAAAAAAGGATTTAAATAATATTTTTGAACTTTTTGATGAAAAAGAAAATAATACTAATGTTTATATTAAATATGTTGATGACAATATAGATGATTTTTTTGATGAAGTAGAAAAATTAATAGAATTTTGAGTAGATATAGAGTATAAACAAACTACTAAAAGAGTTACAAATAAAGAATTATGAGCAAGTGTAAATATAGCTTCATGAGAAGATTGGTTTGATGCTAATGTTGAAATGAAGTTATGAGATAACATTTTAGAAGAGGCTAGTGATATAGTTTTTGCTTTGAAACATTGAAAAAATAGGATTACTTTAAAAAATGGTATGACTATTTTATTAAAAGAAAAATTGCAAAATTCTTTTAAAGAGTTAGAAGAGTTGTGAATTAATGAAAAAAATGTATGAGAAACTGTAAAAATATCAAAATATAATATATGACTTTTAAAAGATAAAAAAACTAAGTGAGATCTAATTGATTTTGATTTAGCTAAGGAAGTCTTAAAATTAAAAAGATCATTAACTAGTTTTAAATGAATAACAAAAGTAAAACTTTCAGAAAATATAGTTGCAGATTTAAGAGATTATCAAGTAAAGTGATATGAATGGTTGAATTTTCTTTCTAAATACAATTTTTCATGAATATTAGCTGATGATATGTGACTTTGAAAAACACTTCAAACTCTAGCTATATTACAAAGAGAATATGATAAAAAAATTTTAAAAACTCCTTCTTTGATTGTTTGTCCTACATCTCTTGTACTTAACTGGCAAGATGAGGCTGAAAAATTTACTCCAAATTTAAAGGTTGAATATATAAAAAATGGGAAAACTTGATTTGATAATATTAATAAAGATACTCAGATAATAATCGTTTCATATTGAATGATGGCGAATTTAGTAGATAAAGAGGATTTTAAGAAGAAATTTTATTACTTAGTTTTAGATGAGGCTCAAAATATAAAAAATCCTGTTGCGTTAAGGACTAAATCTATTTGTAAGATAATTGCAAAATATCGTTTAGCCCTTTCATGAACACCTATAGAGAACAATTTGATGGAATTATGGAGTATATTTAATTTTTTAATGCCTGGTTTTTTATGAAACTTAAGTGCTTTTAAACAAAAATATATTACAGAAGAATGAAATATGAGAATACTTTCATCAAAAGTTAAGCCTTTTATTTTAAGGAGAACTAAAGAGGAAGTATTAAAAGATTTACCACCTAAAGTAGAGGAGGTTATTAAATTGGAAATGTGAGATAAACAAAAAGCTTTTTATGAAAAATTAAAAACTACTTTTAGGTTACAAATAACAAAAGAGTTAGAAGAAAATTGATTAAATAAAGCTAGATTTCAAGTACTGGATTCTTTATTAAAACTAAGGCAAGCCTGTTTGATGCCAGAGTTAGTAAATATGGAAGGGAACAAATTAACTGAATCCATAAAAATCAAGTATATAGAGGAAAATATAGAGGATATGATTTGAAAATGACATAATTTACTTATTTTTAGTCAATTCACTGGTTTTTTGAAATACGTAAAGGTGGTCTTAGATAAAAGGTGAATTAATTATAATTATCTTGATGGTCAGGTAAAAAAGGAGGATAGAAAAAAATTAGTTGATAGTTTTAATTCCGGAGATGTTAATGTGTTTATTATTAGCTTAAAAGCTTGAGGTACTTGATTAAATCTTACTAGTGCTGATTATGTTATTCATTTGGATCCATGGTGGAATCCTGCTGTTGAGAATCAGGCTACGGATAGGGCTCATCGTATGTGACAGGAAAAAACTGTTTTTGTACAAAAACTTATTATTGCAGGGAGTATAGAGGAAAAAATTCTTTCTTTACAAGAAAAAAAGAAAAAACTCATAGATGATGTTTTTTCTGGTAACTTTTCAGGTAGTTTGAATGAGAATGATATTAAATTTATTTTTGATTAAAAAAACACTTAGTAATAAGTGTTTTTTAAGTTTTTAATTATTATATTCTTCATAAGCTTCATATAATTCATATCAAATATATGGTGCAGACAAATGACTCATAAGTAATGTATTTGCAGCATAATCTAATCATATATCTGTATTAGTGTCATCTTTATCACTTAATGTATATGTTCAAGCTCACATTAATCAATAAAATGCAATAATTTTTTTCATACTGGCATCTTTATCTCATATTAATAATGATTTAGTTATTTGTTTTCATCAATCAGCTTTTCCTAATGCTTGTAGAGTGGCTGTAGGTGATAAATGATTATTTATATTTTTTAATATTCATCTAGATAACATATAGGCTCAGTTAGCATATTTAGCAGGATTATATATTGATCTGACTTTTTTATTACTCCAATTATTTGCTTTTTTAACAAAATAAGTATCTCAAATAATTTTTCAAACATTTTCACTTCATCATTTTATTATGAATTTTTGAAAATTTTTCCAAAAATTATTACATACCATTGTTTTTGTTATACTGCCTGCACTTCATTTATAATCAACCAGATTAGGATTGCTTACTATATCATTAATGAAATTATCTAATCATTTTATTCATAAAATTTTTTCAAGTGTTTTTATTTTTATATTATCAGGTAAATCTTTAAAATCTATAATTTCAGAAGCTTTATTTGTAAATTTTCAATTTTCATAAAATTTAAATCAATCAGATATTTCTGTATTATTTTTTTCAAATTTTGTTGCTGTTTTAAGTATTTCTTCATTTTGAATTTTTCTTAATTCCATTAATCTATCAGTTACCTCAGTTTGTTCTTTTTTTATTATTTTAGTTATATCAGTCATATTTTTTCAACTGAAGGTTTTAGTTCAAATTGTTATTTCATAATTTTCATTTATGATTCAATTTTTTGATTTTTTAATAGATATATTTTCCAAATGAATTGTATCTCATATTTTTAATTTATTTAATTCTTTATTTAATCATATAAAAAACTTTTTATCTATTTCTGTCATTACTTTCTCAGTAATATTTTTCATATTTTCAGCAGTTCTAACTCAACTTCCCACTGTTTCACTTGCTTTAGTTGATTCAGTTGTTTCACTTGTTTTAGAGCTTTTCCTAGCTTTTTTCAAGTTTTCTACCTCTTCAACTATTTTATCATTTTCTGCTTTAAATAAATCTCTTTGTTTTTCTATTTCAGATATTTCAGTTTTAATTTTTTTTAATTCTTTCTTTTGTTTTGCTAGATAATTTTTTCTTAATTTTTTTGCATTATCTAATTCTTTTTTCATATTATCAATAACATCTTTTTTAGGTCTTACTTTCATTCAATTTATAGTAGTTTTTTGAGCTTCTTGTAATTTTTTTTCTAATTCAAGAATTTTTTTTCTACTATTATTGTATTTTTTTACATTAGTTATAATTTTTTCTTTTTTATTTATAAGTTCAGATATTAAAATATCAAAATCATCAATTTTTCCACAAATTCAAGATCTTAATAGAGTTATACTTTCTTTTCTAGAGAAATTTTTCCTTAAAAGGTGGTATTTATCCATAATATTTTCAGTTTCAAAACTATGTATTTTTAATATTTCAGCTGTTTCTATTGGACTTAATTCTTTATTTAATAAAATACTAGCTTTAGTTATTCTATCAGCATGATTTAATCATTTGTTTTTTAAAATTATATCCTCATCAAATCTAATTTTTTCTATAGGTGTAGTTCTAGCTTTTCTCCAATTAGTTGATCATTCTACTTGTTTTTGAAATTTACTTTTTGTTTTTCTCCAATTAGTTGATCATTCCATTTGTTTTTGAAATTTACTTTTTGGTATACCAAATAATTTTTCTTTTACTATATTTGTATATTCATTATTCCATCATGATTTTTCTGCAATTTTATCCATGATTTCTAGAAATTTCTTTCATTCTGCAGGAGATAGTCTATGAAACCACTCTCATAATTTTGTTCATTTAGTAAGAATTGTAACTCAAGGTATCAATCAAAGAGTTGCAAATGCATTATCAACCCATGTTTTTTCCATTCTATAATCATCACTTACCCAAGGAGTTGCCCTAGCTATTTTAATTAAAGTATCTTCATCACTGAATATATCAGCAGCATCTATTGCAGCTCAAGCAGTCCATCATATTGGAGTAAATTCTAATCATACTTGAAGAGCTAATAATCAAAAAAATGTATAAGTGGCTGTAGTTTCTGCTTCTATATCTTCTTCACTTAATAAACTATTTTTTTCTCATTTTCCAATACCATGAGTTTTTAAATATGCAGCATGATCTTTGTTATCCAAATCTATTGTATGCCAAGTATTCGTTGAGTAATCAATTAGTCATTCCCATATACTTTGATCAAAATCTCAATTGTCTGTTAATTCACTATCAAACATAGAGTTTAAATTCTCTATATCTTCTAAACCATTAGTATTAATATTTTTTGAAAGAACTAAAGCTGTAGGTAAAACTTTGTTGTCAAAATCTGAAAATAAATCATTTAGTTTTTCATTAATAATCCATCTTTGATTTTTAATCTCTTTTGGCCTATCTATAGATTCATAATCTCACTCTTCTATTTGTTCATCAACCCAAGCAATTCTTTCATTAATAATATCTATAAGTTTTTCAGCTTTTATTTGAATAATTTTTATTAATTTATCCTTATATTTAAAATCACTTAAATTAGTTTCTATATAATTACTATATGAATTTAGAAAACTAGTTAAATCAAGGTTTAATCAATTTTCTGAAATAGTTTTGTTTAATTCTATTAATTTTTTACTATTAAATAATAAATTTAAATTATTAATTTCTGGAGATTTTTTTTGTTTAGCAGGTGGAATAGTAGTTGGATTAGCAGGTGTTTTAGTAGTTGAAGCAGATTCTACTGGTATTGTAGCTGTAGTTGCTTGAGCTGTTATATTTGTTTGAGCCATTTGTTTAGTTTCTTTCTTAACTTTAACATCTTCAATAATTTTATTTTTTCTTTTTATTCATTCAATAACACTTGTATAGTTTTCAATAGAGTTATTATCCCGTAATCAATTTTTTATTATTTTTCTGTATTTTTTTGATTTATTAACTATAAATAAATCAACAATCTTAGCTAGCTCATGTTTAATATCATCTTCATCATTAAGGCTACTAATTTTTTTTATTGTTTTTGTAATTAGTTTTATTTCTTTAGAAGTTAAGTTGTCTTCTTGTGCAGTTATTAATTTTTTTGATAAAGCTATTATAGTTTTTTCCTTTTTTTCAGTTACTTCTTTCTCATAATTATTAGCTTCTTGTATAAAACTAGCTATGTTATTTGTTTTTTCTTCAGTTTTTGTGTTTTTAGTTTCTATTACCTTAGGAGCTTTAGGAGCTTTAGTCGCAGTTTGAATAGTACTTTGGGGTCTGACTTGTTGGGTATTTTTTTGAGTTTGTCTTATAACTATCTTTCTACTTTCTTGCCTTTGATGTTTTAATTTGTTATATGAAAGTCTCCAGCTATTAAGTAATTCTCAAAAACTAGAGTCTTTTTTTATTTCATTTCACATAAAATCAGTAGAAGTTTCAGCTTTATTATTCCATTGCTGCCATTCTTTAGTTACCCATGATTTCATTTTTTCTAATTCATTTTGACTTTTTTTATCTAGTCATTTTTCTAGACTATCTTCTATAGTAAATCTATTGATTCCCATAATTTTTATTATTAATAATTTAAATACTATATTATTTTATCATATTATTATATGAAAAGTCAAAAAAAAAGCATTTGCAAAATTAGATCTTTTAAATATTATAAGAAAAGTAATAGTAATTATAGAAATTAAAAAAATAAAACAATGCTTAAACGTATAGCTAAATATTCAGTTAAAAACATACTTAGAAACAAATTTCTAAGTATTTCTTCAGTGTTAGTGTTAACACTATTAATGTTTTTTATTAATATATTAATAATCTTACATGATGTAAGTTTTAAATTAATAGATATTGTAAACTCAAAAATGACAATATCTCTTTATTTAGAAGATTGATATGATAAGGCAACAATTGAGGTTTCTGATTTAATAACTGATATACAAATACTTGATGAAACAATATGAGTAGAATATAGAACAAAAGAAGATAATCTAGATAAAATTATGGAAAGGGAACCAAAACTTGTAAAAATACTTGAAAGAACAAATCCTCTTCCAGAGACTATAGTATTATCTAATATATGATTAGATAAATATGAAGAATTAAATAATATAATTGAATGAAAAATGTTTTTATTATCAAAAGAAGAGGATGATATAAAACACTTTTCAAATTATAGTACTCAATATGATAAAATAAATTGAGTAATAAATGTTTTAAGTGTTTTACAATATGGGTTATATTTAATAATAGCTATTTTTGTCATATCTATTTCAATTATAATATATTCTGTTATTTGAAATTTTATATATTATTTTAAAGATGAAATATATATAACAAGACTAGTATGAGGGGGAAGAAGTTTTATATATGGTCCTTTTGTTTTACAATGAAGTATTTATTCCTTTGTTGCTTTTATTTTTAGTTTTATATGATTTATTTTTATTTTAAACTATATAAATAATACTTTTTCTGACCTTTATACATTCCAATTCTCATCAGAAATATTTATTTTAGAGATGATATTGTTTGTATTTATAGGTGCGTTTGCCTGATTATTATCATCAAAAAAGTATTTAAAATAAAAAAAGTCGAAAAAAAGTTTGCATTTATTTATTTTATTAATATACTCCCTCCTGCATTTAACATTTACGAAATGGATTCGTAGCTCAGTTTTGGTTAGAGCGCCGCACTGTCACTGCGGAGGTCGCGGGTTCGAGTCCCGTCGAGTCCGCCATTTATAAAACATGCCAGCAAATATTTGCTTAACAAATAGGGAGTATAAAACAAATTTTAAATAATTTGCCTCTGTATTCGTTTATTATATTTGTACAAAACGGGGAATTAGCTCAGTTGGCTAGAGCGCCTGCCTTGCACGCAGGAGGTCAGGAGTTCGACTCTCCTATTCTCCACCATTATATTATTTTTGTAATTTTTATTTAATGCCTGCAAATAAAAGACCTAGAAGATTAAATTACGCGGTTAATAAAAAATGACCTAAGACAGGATGAAAAGTTTGAAAAGCTGTTAGTCATTACAAAAAACTGCAAAATAGAATAGAGTTTGAATGAGAAACTAAATGGTTACTGAATGCTGTAAAAATTGTTGCAGTTAAATTGAAAAAATACCAAATAAATCTTAACAAAATATAGTATGCCTAGATTAACAGGACACACACATAGAAAATTAAGAAGAGCTTTATCTTTAATAGAAAAAAAGGTAAGGAAAACTAGAAAATAAAAGTAAAATTTTTGTTTTACTTTAATTTTCTCTTATAATTAATTATTAAATTTTTTAATATTACTTTATTTATATAAAACATATACATTATGGCTTTTGATAGATCTAAACCACATATGAATATTGGTACTATTGGTCACGTAGATCATGGTAAAACTACTACTACTGCAGGTATATCTGCTGTATTAACTGCTAAATTAGGTGGTGAAGTTAGAGATTTTGCTTCTATTGATAACGCTCCTGAAGAAAGAGCAAGAGGTATTACAATTAATACTTCTCATGTAGAATATGAAACTGAAACTAGACACTACGCTCATGTTGATTGTCCAGGACATGCTGATTATGTTAAAAACATGATTACAGGTGCTGCTCAAATGGATGCTGCAATATTAATTGTTGCTGCTACTGATGGACCTATGGCTCAAACTAGAGAACATATTTTATTATCTAGACAAGTTGGTGTACCTTACATCGTTGTTTTCATGAATAAATGTGATATGGTTGATGATGAAGAAATGTTAGAATTAGTAGAAATGGAAATTAGAGATTTATTATCTAAATATGATTTCCCTGGAGATGATACTCCAATTATAAAAGGTTCAGGTTTAGTTGCATTAGAAAATCCAGCTGACCTTGATAAAGAATATGGAGCTAAAACTATTGTTGAATTATTTGATGCAATTGAAAAATTCGTTCCTGTTCCTGAAAGACCAACTGATAAAGATTTCTTAATGCCAATAGAAGATGTATTCTCAATTAAAGGTAGAGGTACTGTTGTTACTGGTAAAATTGAAACTGGTATCATTAAAGTTAGTGAAGAAGTTGAAATTGTTGGTATCAAAGATACTACAAAATCTACTGTTACTGGTGTAGAAATGTTTCATAAATTATTAGATGAAGGACAAGCTGGTGATAACGCTGGTATATTACTAAGAGGTGTAGAAAGAGAGGACGTTGAAAGAGGTCAAGTATTAGCTAAACCAGGAAGTATTACTCCTCATACTGAATTCGAAGCTGAAGTATATATCCTTACTAAAGATGAAGGTGGTAGACATACTCCTTTCTTCAAAGGTTATAAACCTCAATTCTATTTCAGAACTACAGATGTAACTGGTGATATTGAATTACCTGCTGGAGTTGAAATGGTTATGCCTGGTGATAACATCCAAATGACTGTTAAATTACAACAACCAATCGCAATGGATGCTGGTTTAAGATTTGCAATCAGAGAAGGTGGTAGAACTGTTGGTTCATGAGTTGTTGCTAAAGTTAAAGCTTAAGCAATAAATTAATGTAAATTAATCAACTTAGTATTGCTCTCTATTATTCTTCCCAATAAAGGAAGTTTATGAGAGGAGTACTAAGCAATTAGCTTATATTAAAATTTTATTAATTACTAAAGAATAATGGCTGCAAAAAAAACTACAAATAAAATAAGAATAAGTGTAAAATCTTTTGATCATAGATTATTAGATGAAGCTGTGAAAAAAATCGTTATGATCGCCACTGATTCTGGTGTAAAAGTTGTTGGACCAATACCACTTCCAACTAAAATCGAAAAAGTTACAGTAAATAGATCTACATTTGTTAATAAAGATGCTAGAGAACAATTTGAGATTAGAAGACATAAAAGATTGGTAGATATACTAGAACCATCTTCTAAAACTATGGAATTATTACAAGATATATCTATACCTAATGGTGTTGGTATTGAAATAAAAGCGTAATAATAATTTAATTTAACTATTTAAGTATACTAATTATGTCTAGAGTTTGTGAAATAACTTGAAAAAAAACGGCAGTAGGTAATAACAGATCTCATTCAATGAGATCAACTAAAAGAAAGTTTTACCCAAACCTATTTTTTAAAAATATAAAAGACCCTGAAACAGGATTAACTTATAGAATAAAAGTTTCAGCTAAAGGTCTTAGAACACTAAGAAAACACTGAGTTATATAAAATAACTATCCTTATTCCTTCCTTGAAAGAGGGAGGAAGCTAGGAAAAAATATAATATGCCCAGATGGTGGAATTGGTAGACACGCGAGACTTAAAATCTCGTTTCTTCGGAAGTCCGGGTTCGATTCCCGGTCTGGGCACCATTAAAAACAAATTTAATAAGACAAAACTTATAAAAATACAAAATTAAAAATATATTTATAAATTACAGATAAAATGTTAAAAATAAGATTATCAAGAGCATGAAAAAGAAATATGCCTTTCTTTAGAGTAGTTTTAACAGAACATACTAAAGCAGCAAAACATTGATATAAAGAAGTGTTAGGTTTTTATAATCCATTATCTAAAGAATTTAAAATTAAAGATTTAGATAAAGTAAAATCTTATGTTACTAATGGTGTACAATTCTCTCCTAGAGTAGAAAAACTATTAAAAACAAACAACATTTCTATATAAGAAATGAAAAAATCCTTCAAAAACATTTGGAGGATATTATTTTTTTAATATAATTAAAAATGACTGAAGTAGAATTTTTAAAATTTATAGTTGAAAACATTGTTGAAAAAAAAGAATGAGTTAACATAGAAAAAACAGAAGATGAAATGGGTGTTTTATTAACTTTAACAGTTGATAAAGATGATATGTGAGCTGTTATAGGTAAAGCAGGTAATACAATTAACTCAATTAGATCATTACTTAGAATATTTTGATCAAAAATGGATAAAAGAGTTAACTTAAAAGTTTTAGATTAGTAATTTCCAAACTATGATTATTGAAACTGCAAATGCTTTAAATGATTGAGCATCTATATTTGAAACAAGTATGGAATTTTGAGATTTTATATTATTATTTATCTCTCTATTTGTCTTAGCTTCAGGTATATTTTCAATAGCTTTTATATTATGGTGAGGTTTACTTTTAATTTTATCATGAGGTAAAGATGATAAAATTAAACCAGCTATAAATACTATAAGATATGCTGTTATAGGTATAGTTATTACAGTACTTACGATTTTTATCTTTCCTATACTATGAAGACTTTTATGATTAGATGTTGAAAAATATGCTGAACCTAAAAGAATCTTTCAAAAAATAGAACAAATATGAAATAAAATATTTGGTACTAATACTTATGATATAAACTGATCTATTGAAAATATAGATGATATACCTTCAGATTTCTCTGATTTATAAAAAAAGACTAAATTTATTCAAATTTAGTCTTTTTTTAGTATAAAATATACCCATTTTTCAAGAATACTCATATTATCTAGTTTTGTATCAAAACTATCTATTTTATCTATTGTTTCATTTTTTGTCGGTACTTTTACAGTAGTATATTTATTATAGATTTTTTGAGTTGTTAAAAATATAACATTTTCTCATTTATTTTTATAAGATTGTTGTTCTTTTAATATTTTATTTTTATATGCTCTGGAACTTTTATATTTTATTATTTTTTCAGCTTTTTTGTTTTTATCTTTTAATTCATCATTTATATTTGAAATATAATCTATATGAGAATTAATTTTATATTCTTTGTATGTAAAGCTTAAAATAAGGTATAAAATATATAAAATGATAGATATCATTATTAAAAAAATATATTGTTTTTTCATTTTTTTTGTATTTTTTAAAATTTTATATAGTATGTAGTGGTATTTAATTATTTATATAATACTGAAAATGTTAAAAATAAAAAATAAATTTATAATTTTTGTAATTTCTGTGCTAGTATCTATTCTAACAATAGGTATTTTTACACTATTTACAAATACAGTAGATAGAACTTCTTATGCTATACTATTAAAGTGAGATGCTAAATATAATGAAAATTTTTTATCCATTGATGAAAAACAAAGTTTAAATCAATGAGATAAATTAAAAACTATATGAAATAATTCAATGCTTGTTGTTGAATGGTGAGATTGAAGTATTACTAGATTATGATGAAATACTTCAATAGAGATAAAAAATTTAGATATTTCTGATAACCTAGAAAATATAAATGTATGAGTTGAATTGTTTTCATGAAAAACTTGGTCAAATATAGTTTCATTTTTATGAGAAAAATCTTACTTTAAACATTATTTTAGGGATTATGAAGCTGCTTCAAGATGAACTACCTTTAATATTGATTTAAATAATAATTATATTAATGTTACGGATCATGAAGTTGCTTTAAGTAAAACTTGAGAAAAAGAAATAATTATCTGAGAAAATAATCCTTTTAATATTAATACTTTTAGTTTCATAGAATTACAAGATTTTATTAAATGATTTAAAGATAATGCTTTTGAATCATTGAATAAACAAATAGATAAAAAATTAATAGGGGATTTAACTACACAGATTAATAAAGATTTTGATAAAATTAAAAATGTAGCAAGTATAGAAATCAAAAATAATTTAAATATTGAAGATAAAAAAGAGTTATATAATAAATTATTAACTGAATATCAAAAATTAAATTTTGCAAAACCTAATAATAAAGAATTATATGCTACAAAAATAGAATTAAAAACTAAACTTATAACTCTTTCTTCTAATGAAGATAAAAAAATACTTGTAAATAGTACATTATATGATTTTAAAGACATTTTAGATTCAAGAAGCTATGCTGAGTTAGAAAAGACTATAAAAGTTTTATATGACAACAAAGAATCATTATGAGACGTAGATTTTTCTAAATACTCTGATTTAAATAATATCTCAGATCAATTAAAAAATATATTTAACAAAAATAAACAAATGTTTGAATCTATATTTTGAAAATCTTTTTCAGATAATTTAAATGGTATTGATATAAATGATCTAAAAAAAATTTGAGATAAAGCCGAGTGAATAATTCATAAGGGTTTAAATGATTTAAAAAATAAAGCAACTAATTTAATTGATAATAAATAATAATTTTGAGTAAAAAAAGATTAAATTTAGTAGATAATAGAAATTACATTGCTATTATATTATCTATATTCATATTTTTTATAATATTTCTAATAAGTTTAACAAATGTATTACTTACGTTTAATCAAAAAATTCAGGCAATGTACTTTGAATTTAGTAATATATCTGTAAGTAAGAATATTGTAATAGTAGAAATAGATGAACAGACTTTATCTTGAAAAAAGACTAAGGATTGAGAAATAATTACTGAATGATTATGAAGGTTTCCTTTTGATAGGAAATATTTTGCCAAGGTTGTAGATAATTTAAATGAAGATAATGTTTGAGTTATTGGTATAGATATAATTTTTTGAGATAAATCAGATTATAGTTCTGATAAGATTTTTTCAGAGTCTTTAAAAAATGCTTGAAATGTAATTCTTTGATTATCAACTAATCCATCCTGAGAAGTAGAATTTCCTTATTCTAAGTTTGCTCAATATATTTTGTCTACATGATATTACAGAGTTGATATAGATTCTTCTTTTAATGTTTCTATGTTCACTCCTTTTACGAAATTTAATGGTTCAGATTTTGTTTATGATCATTTTACTATAGCTGTTTTAAAATGATTTTATTCATATATTTATGATGATAAAAAATTTTTAGATCAAGATATAAAAGTATCAAATAGTAATATTTTATTAAATAATAAGATAGATTTATTAAAATCAAGACCGAGTGTTGATAATAACAGTGTTTTAATAAACTATGTTAAAAGTGAAAGATTTCAAAAAATATCTTTTTTGGATGTTTATAATAAGAATTATGAGCCAGATTTTTTTAGAGATAAAGTTGTTTTAATTTGAACAACTGCTAAATGATTAAAGGATATATTTTCAACTCCTATCTGAAGAGAGTATTGAGTGTATGTACATGCTAATATTATAAATACTATTTTGACTAAAAATAGTTTAAAATATTTTGATTTAAAAATGGAGTGGTTTTTAATTTTTTGGATAATAATGATTTCTATTTTCTTTAATATAAGTAAATCTTCATTAGTTCTTACTATCAGTAATATAACTATTCTTTGAACATATGTTATACTAATTGTTTATGTTACTTTATTTACTAATATGTTCATAAATAAACCTACTGAGTTTTGATTAGCTTTTGTTTTATCATTTGCTTTAGCTAATTTTGTAAAGTTTATAATTGAGAACAAAAATAGGTCATTATTAAATCAGGCTTTATCAAAATATGTATCAGAACATTTAGCGAAAGAAATTTTATTAAAATGAAATATTAATTTTAAGCCAACAAAGAAAAAGATTGGGATATTCTTTTCTGATATAGAATCTTTTACTAATATGTCTGAAAAATTGGAGCCTGAAGAACTTGTAGAATTTTTAAGAAAGTATCTTTGAAAAATGACAAAGTTAATAATGGATCATAGGTGAGAGATTGATAAATTTGAATGAGATGCAATAATGGCTTCATGGTGAATTTTTCTAAATATTGATGAGGTGGATATTTTTAATATGTGTAAAGTGTCTTTACTTCAGCAGGAAGCTTTAAAGGATATAAACTTGAAATATAAGCCTGATAATATTCCTGATATAAAGGTTAGGATATGATTAAATTATTGAGTTGCTATTGTTTGAGATATTTGATGAGATAAGCAGGATTATACTGCTTTGTGAGATAGTGTTAATTTGGCTTCTCGTTTGGAATGAGTTAATAAGCAATATAATACATATATTTGTGCTAGTGAATCTGTTTATACTGAAGTAAAAGATAGTTTTGTATTTAGGTATTTGGATAAGATAAGAGTAAAATGAAAAAATAATGCTGTAAATATTTTTGAATTAATATGTTTGAGGGATGATTTAACAGAAGAGAAAAGGGGATTACTTTCAGAATTTGCAAAAGCGATAAAATATTATGAGCAAAGAAAATTTAAGGAGGCGTTGGTTATATTTAACAAACTTGATAAACAGGGGGATTGACCTAGTAAAACTTATAAATATAGGTGTGAAGAGTTTATAAAAGAGTCTCCACTGGATGATTGGGATTGAGTTTGGGTTATGAAAACAAAGTAATAATTATTCAATAAATAGCTAAAAAATTAAGAAAATACTAAAAATAGTCAAAAAAAATTTGACTATTTTTATTTTTCCATATAATGAGTCTCGCAATAAAGGATTATGCGGCCATCGTCTAGGGGTTAGGACTTCTGGTTTTCATCCAGGCAACCGGGGTTCGATTCCCCGTGGCCGTACCATTTTTATTGCATTTTTTTATATTATATCGCGGGGTAGAGAAGTGGTATCTCGTCGGGCTCATAACCCGAAGATCACTGGTTCAATTCCAGTCTCCGCAACCATTAAAAACAAATAAGCTATATTTTAAGATAATACTTAATCTATAGCTTTTTTTATTATAAATTATTTTTTTTAATATATTTTAAATAGTATAAATATCATCAAAATCAAATTATATAAAAAAGAATAAGAAATAATGGATTTTCATTATCAAATATGTGTAAAAATACAATATAAAATAATGTTGTAAATAGAATTAAAAAATATAATTGTATATTCTTTAATTCTATTTTATAAATGGAATTAAAGAATATATAAATTAAAAGTAATAATATTACTGCTTCAATTATAGTAATTAATCAATAAAATTGAAAAGCTCATAATATTCAAATCTCTATTGTTTTGTTTAAAATAAATTCATTATAAAGAATATTTCATGTATATATTACATATAAACCTAAAAAAATACTAATATAATTTTTAATAAATATCATTTTATTATTTTTAATTATTAAAATATTCACCTAATCAAGGATTTAATCATAATGGATCAAAATTAGATATTTTTTTATCTATTTTTGAATTCTTTCAACTTGCATTATATAATACTGTACTAGAAAAATTATTACAATTTCACCAATATATGATTCTAAATTCCCGAAACTATCGTATTTGTAGCTGTTAATTAATTTACTAAAACTATCTATTTTTTATATAACAATTCTTATGTGAGTAGATTATGGAGAAGAGAGAGCGAAGCTCTCTCTAAATTAATTATTTACTATAATATTTTTTGTTTACAATAATAAATAACATTAAAATTAACAAAAATAAACTAGTATTAATAATTATAATATTTTGAATTTGTTTTTTATCATAATTATTTTTTTCAATATGATTTGGTAATCACACAACTTCAGTTATCATTACATTAAATATTTGAAAACTTGATAGACAAATATAAAATATAAAAATAATAATTAAAATTACCTTTTTCATTCTTTTATAATTATTTAATTAATAATGCTATAAAAATAAATATTATCCATAAATTACTAAATATAAAATACTTTATATTTTTTTGTTTTATTAAAACTAATTCTCTTAAAAAAATTAAAAATAAAAATAGTAAAAAATAAAAAATTATCCATCATCAATCACAAAAAGCATTACAACTAACTGGTCAATTTATTACTTTTAATCACAATAAATTAATAATAAAATCAAATGATTCTATTAATCAAATATCTGTTAATAATATTATTAAAGGAATTAAATATTCTTTTATATTTAAAAGTGAAGAATTTTTTGTAAGTAATCTATGGATAATAAACGGCATACTTGCTATAAATACAAGTATAAGTATTCATAAAATTAAATTCATAATTAATTATTATTATATTAGTAAAATTTATTATATATTCAATAAGCCTTAGTTGTTCAATTAATTCACCAAGGTCAATTATCATATTCATCATACATATCTCAATTAGACCGTATAGTAGTAGATGGTGCTGTAGTACTTTTAAAACCATAATGATTTTGAATATCTTTTCATATAGGAGAAGTATCATTAATAAGATCTCAAGTTTTACATGATAATAATACTAGGTTTGTTTCTTTTAAATTATTTTTTTCTGTTTCTGATTGGTAATCATTTTGTAAGTTTTCATAATTTATTTTATACTTATTCTCCCAAAAAAACCATCATTTATTTTTATTAATTGAAATATATTTGGAATTTCAATGTCAAATAAAATATATATCATCTCTTTTCTTTTCATTTATAGTTTTATCAAATTCATTGAAGGTATTTACAAATACTATATCATATTTTATAGATTCTGAATCTAATGTATATTTTAATGTATTAAACATTAGTCAAGTATATTCATTTTTAGTTATAGCATATCAATCTTTATCAAACATAAATTTTTTTCATGTATGATCAATTCAAATAACAACCAATACTTTCTCCGTCCCCATAGGATCAACAAACCTAACCCCATTATTCCCACAATACCTATACAAATTAACATCATCACCAATATCAATCGGATCCCTACCAATAAACCTACCCATTTCAGGACTATAATACCTAGCTCTATTATAATAAAGACCAGTATCAAAATCAAACTCTCTTCAACTAAAAAGTCTAGTATTTACAATTTCACCAACATATGATTCCAAATTCCCGAAACTATCGTATTTGTAGCTGTTAATTAGAGTTCAAGAGCTGTTAGTTGTTCACATAACAGTTCTTATGTGATCTATTTTGTTATTATATATTATTTATTTTTAATTACATTCCAAAACTTTTGTATTTTTTAATCCATATTAAATTAAAATTTCATAGTTTTATTCTTAATAATTATGTATAATTATATATTATAACTAATTTACTAACATGTGCAATTCTCCACTAAATACCTAATATAAGGGAATAAAATAGAAAAATAGAGAAAAAATAAGATTAAATTTAAAAAAGTTTCTGATTTTAATGCGTTTTTAATGCCTCATCAGTATAATCGTTAATTAAGGAAAACTTTATTTTTTATACTTTATTTCTTTAATTATATACTGTTTTAATTGAAAAAATAAAACTTACCTTAAAACAAAAAAAGGAGAAAATTTTTTATATTCTAATCTATAAATAGATATGGTTATTAATAATAATGTGAAAACATATGCTTACAATAGAGTAATAAGAAAAGTATTAATATTTCTTATGTTATTCTTTAGTTATGCATGAATAACTAATGCAGAAATGATTCCAACAATTCATTCAGTAACAAACTGATGAAGTTGGTATAATCCAGACACATGGAATGAATGAAGATTACCTAACAGTGATGATATAGTACAAATAAATTGAATAGTTGATTTTTCTAGAACTATTGAAATATGATGAATGCAAATAACTTGAAGTTGAAAATTGCTTAGAACGAATTGTGTTAGCTCATGGTGTTCACCATATTTAACATTAAAAATAAAATGAAATTTAGAAAACAATGGTAGAATATGAGATGATAATACGAGACGGTATTATCAAAAATTTTATATTGAAACATACTGAGAAACTATAAACAAATGAACAATAGATTGATTAGAATGATTTAATATTCATTGAAATATAAAAAATATAGATTCATGAATATGGAATTGAAAAATAGAATTATATAAAGAAATAAATAGTATAGAGCAAAATTGATTACTAGCAGCTGAAATGAAAATGATGGAGGATGTAAGTTTGACTTGAACTATTAATATATGAAGTATAAATACCAATAGAAATACACTTTATATAGATTGAACGAAAGATAATTATATTTGAATAGCATATTGATTCTGAAAAATACTTTCTTTAAATAGTAATTGAGATTGAGAAAGTCTAAAAGTATGAATATTAAAATATATTGAAACAAATATAGAAAACTTAGAAGTTAGTAAAGAACTGTGAAGTGTAACTGCTAGAAAAATAAGCTGAGAATGAATATTGTATTGAAACTTTAATATAGACAGTTTAGAAGTTACATGAAAATTAGAATTACAAGGGCATGTCGATATAAGTTGAGATTTAAGAATAGCTGGAAATTGAGAATTATATAGATCATTATGTAGTAGTAGATGGTGTTCACCATCTTTAACATTAAAGATACAATGAAATTTAGAAAACAATGGTAGAATATGACATGATAATAAGAGACGGTCTTATCAAAAATTTTATATTGAAACATACTGAGAAACTATAAACAAATGAACAATAGATTGATTAGAATGATTTAATATTCATTGAAATATAAAAAATATAGATTCATGAATATGGAATTGAAAAATAGAATTGTATAAAGAAATAAATAGTATAGAGCAAAATTGATTACTAGCAGCTGAAATGAAAATGATGGAGGATGTAAGTTTGACTTGAGCTATTAATATATGAAGTATAAATACTAATAGAAATACACTTTATATAGATTGAACGAAAGATAATTATATTTGAAGTGCATATTGATTCTGAAAAATACTTTCTTTAAATAGTAATTGAGATTGAGAAA